>Ga0123352_10014794_pt1 | contig 12425 bp, 11 predicted proteins | sample TergutLab28metaG_FD_89700 | JGI IMG/M metagenome (GOLD analysis project Ga0123352, IMG submission 89700) | Labiotermes labralis P1 segment gut microbial communities from Petit-Saut dam, French Guiana - Lab288 P1 | ecosystem: Host-associated > Arthropoda: Insects > Digestive system > Gut ... | reverse complement strand
CCCCCCCCCCCCCCCAATAGTATAATCCCATATCTGAATTTATTATTTACAGAATATCCTATGAGTGACACTTCTGTAAATGATAATAGTTGTGAATTGGCACTTGGTGCCAAGGTACATGATATATACAGGCTCTCATAGGAAATTTTGGTGCACCATACAGATTTCTTATATGCTACCTCTTCATCTATAATTAGCCACTTACTTTTCGGAAATTGCTATTTGCATCTTTTCATCTCTTACCCCTCAGAATTATGTGAATGGCATTCTCATCATCACAGCAAAAGTGATACTGCCCACTCTATTCCACTGCTGAGCCTTCTTAATTTCCAAATCCCTGTTCCATACCACTCTAGTCCACTTCTGTTCTATCTAGTACACTACAATATGCATTCCTTCTTCCTCCACCCAACCTTCATTTCACTCTAAAAACAAAACCAGTGAATATTAAACTCTTATGTTTGCAAGGCCAGTTTGTCTTTGCACATCATTGTCACCGAGTTTAATCACATTTCTGTCCTGGTGTTAAGTCGAATTAATTTCAAACCAGTTTTGTCTACTATATCTCTTAAATTTTTGCTCCAGCTTACCAGATTTCATATTGTCTACCATTGTCTGCCATTCATAACACTGACTTACATGTCAGTCACAGCAGTGGCTAATAAGAATTTTTATATTCCAGCTGTCCAGATGGTTACTTGAAAATCTACCTGAAAGGTCAGGAGACAACTGACTCATATGATAAGTTTGACCATGAGATGTGTGGTGAAAAGAAGCAACCATTTGTTGTTGTGTCAGATGGCCCTCGTCTTGTCATGGTGTTCAGTAGTGGTGAACTGCAAGGACGAGGTTTCAAAGCAAATTACACCTTTGAAACAGGTGTGTGTACTATAAATTCATGCCTTTAATTTGAAATACAATCTGAATAATAGCATAATAGTTTAAAATTAATCATACACCAATATGATCATACAGTCTTACTTGTATCCATATATTATGCTGAATTTACATCTAAGAATCCAAGTAGGTTGTTGACAGGTTGTATGAAAAGTGATACAATGATGAACAATATTCAGGAGACAGCATAAGGATGTGTCATCAAGTCTAAAAGAAACAGAAAATTTCCAGAATGAAATGTTTTGTGAGGTGTGTTTTCGTTTTGTCTGAATTCCATTGGAAAACAAGAGCTGTTTGTGTGTCTGTTGTTACTGTCTTGCTTCCTATCATATTCAGATTCATGGGACAAGAATACTGTCTTCTGGAGTGCCAATTTCACGGAACCATTTAAAATAATTTTTTTTCTCATATGTCCATTATATAGAAACACCCTTTTCACACACATATTGATTCAATTCTTATCATACATTTAATGGAAAACCAAATCATTTATTGGAAAGAGTATGTAGTCAAACACAACTATGTCAATTAAGATGTATTTAATGGTTATACTAGAAAACTACATGTTTCGGCCTTTACTGGCCATCTTCAGGTTGTCTTCAAGAGGACTTAAGGTCCTACTACATACATTGTGTGTGCACGTGGTGCAGAGATCTCTACATACGGGCCTTATTGCGTAATGTAATTTCTGTATGTGGTGGTACGCTCTGACTAGAGGCACGATAGTACACAGCAACAACAACAGTGTGTGCCACCACCCACATGGACATACACCCACCAAGGGGTAAAATCAGAGCGAATTGGGAACACACTAACACCTGGAGCGTAAGCAAGGGACCGTACATCCAACGTCATTCAGGCCTCCCCGCAACACGACCCCAATTAAGAGGAAGGAAGAGGAACACACCTCTTCATAATACGAGTACACCAAGAACCTTCAAAATTGGCACTAGCCACCAGACCCTATCGTGCCTCTAGTCAGAGCCTACCACCACATATAGAAATTACATTACGCAATAAGGCCCGTATGTAGAGATCTCTGCACCACGTGCGTGCACAATGTATATAGTAGGACCTTAAGTTCTCTTGAAGACAACCTGAAGATGGCCAGTAAAGGCCGAAACATGTAGTTGTATAGTATAGCCATTAAATACATCTTAATTGACATAGTTGTGTTTGACTACATACTCTTTCCAATTTTCACACACATAACAGGGATGACACACTTCCAAGACCAAATCATTTATTTTCTTAACCATGTTTCTGTCTTTTGCTTGTTTCTTTCACTTGCACAGAAAGTGTCCATTTATTACATAGGAAACAATTTCATTTATTTTAATTTGATGTATTTAATAAACAGAATAGGCAAATACTGTCATCAGCCATAGTTCTAAATTTTATGTGTGTATGTGTGCATGTATGTGTCTATGAGTGTGGGTAGTTTTTTGTCTAATACAAAGTTAAAAATATTATCCATCTTCACAAATTACAAAAGTGGATCTTAAAAATTTAGTGCATATTAATTATACATTCAGCTTAAATGTCGATATGAAGACTACAGTGTAAGAACATAGTATGAGTAATATGATCATACAGAGCTTGTGCAGGTTTAGTGTTGTGGGAAGACATAAGTCATCACTTTGCACTTGTGTGTTTGAGCAGGCATTTTTTGTAAGTTTAGCAATATGCAGTGCTCTTGTGCTGGCATTATACAATGCAGTCTGTTATAATTCAGCAGCTAACATAGCATTTATTTGTATTATAATGGTCACTGTACGCATTTGTAACTAATATTGCATGTAATTTATTTTAAAGCAATACACTGTGACAGGTTTATTTATGTGTCTGAAAATTAACATCCCAAAGACTGTCTGTTCTCTTCATTTAAGTTAATAGAAATTTATAATTGACATATGTTTGGAAAGTCACCACAATAATGTAAAATTGGACAGTGAATTCATGAAATTTCAATCTTAAAAATAGAGTATATTAAATGTCATTGTATAGAATGGTCCAAAAGAGTAACTTGACTGAGAAACTAAACTTTGCTACTTGCAGTCATGGATCACACAGTGGCATGTCAGAATGGACATGTGAAACAAACTGTAGTTAAAAACAATTATGATAATTATCAAAAGTCTGCAATCTTGTCACTGTAAATAGAGGTTCATTTGAGTTCAATTCAAGTAGTATTTTTAAACATTACACATATTTGTTTTTGAATTGTTGTATTGTGGGAGCAGGGAACATTTCTGGTACACGGTGTATTCAACCTTTACTCTCTTGTATCATCATCTCTGTGATATACATGCTTAGTACTGCCTAATATTGATGCTTAAAGTATATTAGCACTTAGAGGTGAGCTAAAAAATTAAGAAGTAAATATCATGTCAGACAAAAGAGATGTCTGCAATAATATTGTTTATGGTAAGGATATACCCTTATGTATTAGTATGTGTACAATACTGCCCATCATAAATGTACATGAGCACAATGGAATAACTCCGTTCAGGTTCACTAGTCATAATATGTAAAATATTGTTCTTGAATACATCTGTAAAGACATACAGGTTTTTAAATTTTTAAGTTTTATTGTAAAAAGTAAAAAGTGATATTAAGAAAATAAAATGGAAGTCACTTTTGGTAAAATGATATAAGAGTGAGAGGCCTGTATGGCCTGGTAGTGACATAAAAAAATAAGCAATGAGAACCATAATTTTACTTTCTGCTAAGAAATGAAACGTGGAAGTTCATATAAAAGCAAAAATATAAAAAATCAGTAAACTCTATTGTGTGTACTTCAAATATCTTTAGAGCTTATTTTACAATTAAATTTTAAAAACTGGGCAAAATAAGGAGTGAGTGACACAAGGATTAAAAATGTCTTGAGTACGTAATAGGAGTCTGTTCATCTCCAGCAGGAACAGAAATAACTCAGAAACAAAAACGTTTTACCGTGAATGTTGTGCAATCCTACATAAAGGCATAAACAAGGCTAGAGTCAGCACCGTAGCATGCTTAATAACAAAGGTGATGACACTGTGGAACATAGTAAATAACCTGGAATATTTCAGGCAAATTGGACTGTACACACTATTGACACAAGTAACAATTTGAACATGACCATCTGCCTACCTCTTACATTTTCAGGAACTCATACTGTGCTGATGTACAGTTCTTGAACAGTCTACCAAAGAGTCTCAAAAAATGATTAAAGGAAGCATTTTGAAATAGTATGAAGAAGTTACTGTCTTCATTGCACTCCTTTTGTTTGACTGAAGTGTTGTTAATGTTTAAAAAATTGCTCACAACCCTTTTAAAGTTTACATACTTATGTATAATGAATCAGTTGTGTAACGTTCTGTAAGTATAAGAATATAGGGAACATCTAACATTTTGAGTTTTGTTTATCTGTACATTTTGTATTGTATTACGAATTTTATATCCTATAGTCATTCTGACTAAATTTTTGATACAAGAAATGTATGTAATGATGTACATATGTATATTCACTAAGATCTCTACTGTCAGTTTGGCATGGGAGTGAATAAATTATTGAGAGAATGAAAGAATAAATGGCTGTAAATTTGGGAATATCTGGAGAAAACCTAATTTAGTAGGAATTTTGCTGTTCCAAACGGTGCATTAAACAAGGAAACAGTTAGAAAAAGTGTATATTGTGGTAATGACTAGTTACTTGCATGCTGCAAATGATGGGTTAAATATCAGCAGATTTACCTGATGTGCAGACACAAGAGAAACTGTTAAACCAAATTTTAAAATTTCAAAGTTGCACTGAAGTCAGTTTTTTTCCTCAGTGTAGAGAATTTCTGTAGCTATTCCTCTGTCAATAATTTAGTCTATATTATTTATTTGAAATACTCCTGGAAGTTTCACATAATCTTAACATGTCACTGTGATGCAATGGGAAAAGCAGACAGTAACTGATATTTTCATTCTTTATTTGCTTTGATTTACTCTTCTCTTCTTCCTTTCTTCCTTTCCTCTTTTGTTTATTATTTATTTATTTTGCTGTTTGCTTTTTTGTTTCTCATGCTTGTTTCTGCTGCATCTAACATATTCAGAGCTATGAGATTCGTTTGTGAGGGTTGCTTGAACATGGGTAGAAATCACCCTCTCATGTTCCTTCTCTTATATTTGGAATTTTGTGGCTATATATCTACAGTTGCCTTGTTTGTCATATGTTGTATTTTGGTTTTCAGCTATTTCTTCTCAGTTCATATTGCAGTCTAGGTTTGTCTGTAATAGGCTACATAAAATTTGGGAGCTGATATTTTTGCCATACATTTTCAACCCTTTCTCACAATGTAAATGCACATAGTAACACTGTGTTTACTTTGTGTCAGAGTACCGTATTCCTGGCACTGCTGCACCTGATGGCACCTGCAATTTCACTTATCGGAGTGGAAGTAGAAAGAAAGGGGAGTTTAATTCACCACGTTATCCCTCCAACTACCCCAGTGAAACCAACTGCACGTACCTCTTTGTGCCAACACCCAATGAGCAGGTCACACTTGTGTTTGACCATTTCAAGGTCCGAGCAGATAATGCAAATAGCACAAATGGTTTATATGGGTGAGTACTTCAGATGAGTTTGATCCAATCAAGATTTTGTATGACATCATACTGGCATAATAGGTGTTCATATATGGAAAAACTTTTTAATGTTGTCGGATTAACAACTTTGTGAACAGTACTGTGCGTGAATGGTGTATGAATGTTTGTCTTAGGATAAAATATAATAGTTGAAATTTATGCAAGAGATGACAAAATTACACACATAAATGACTGTTAATGAAGTAAGGATGCCTCAGTTATAATAACTTGTGAATGCTGAACATACACATGCAAAATTTTATATATTGGTGTCTTTAATATGCCTATATACATTGTACTGCAGATTGTGGTCTTCTGGGTTTTGAAGCTATGTAGTCATAGTGATGGACAGAAACATTTGAAGGAACTTGCTGCATTCATCCTCAGGGTTGAAGTTTGTAGCATACAAATATGCTGGGTTTTATAGGCAGTTTGTAAGGAAGGTCCAAAGAGGATTCAAGACGTTAGAACCTAGTCAGGACAATGGGGTACAGGAAATGTATGGTATGATACACAATGGCTGTGTCATGGGCTGCAGTGTCTGTGTCACATGAGGGGTTTGAAAGGGTGAGAAAAGGGAATGGAAAAGGATGCCACAGGAGATGTATGTTGGGAATTGAGACTGAACCCATTTTTTGAGAGAGATGCAGGTAGAGGAGTGTAATCTCTGGAGAAAGTGACAGGCTTGGTGGTGAGAAATGTCTTCCTGCTTACTTTAAGGAGTCATTGAGAGGCTTCTTTGACCGCTCAAGAGAGACTAACCTCTGTTTTCTTGATGGGATGTTGCATGCATTTCTGTTACTTCCCTTATGAGCCAGGTCTGGATCCAGATATCTTAGCCAGGTTGTCTGTGGTGTTAAGTAGGATAAGATGTCCCATGTCAATGCTGTGTTCCACCAAGGCACACTCAGTCACTTTTGAAGTGGATTCAGGGGAATAAGTGGTTTGACTAGTGTACACCCTCCTATTCTTGTAGGTGATGCTGTACTGTGCATGCCTGGTGCTCTGTGGCCCAGGTCATTCTACATGGGATGAAGTGAGCTGAATACTTTTCTTAGTGGAATGCATGTTACCTTAACATTATATTTGGACAGCATCACACCCATATGATTGAAAGTGTTTGTATGAACTGCAGGAAGGCTACTAATGTGGGGTCCTCTGTGAAGGAGTGGTCTTATTTTCTGCTTGGTTGCCTTAAGAGCATCATGCATCTATTTGGTTCCATGACCATTTTTGTGAGAGATTTTCTAAAGTCAGACAGTTCAACATGAGACCCTAGGGCAGAGACTGTTGTTGCAAGATGGACAGAACTGAATGCCTGTCTGCTGGATGGTTGTGTGTTGTAGAATTCATGTAGAGATTGGTGTGGGAAATGTTCAGGAAAGAAAATGGCCATCTGTCTCAGTCTTCATGGTGAATTGTATGTTGGAGTATGTTGTTGATACAGTCTAGGATTTTCTTCAGCCATTCTGATTTTTGTCCAGAATGGGAAGCCTGTTGGTGGAATGTTAATTGTGTATATAAGTGACATTAAAAGTGTTTGTTTAATAGTGGAATCCATGGAAAGAGCTTATAAATTGATTGTATTTTACTGTATTTGGCAGATGGCACATTAAGCACAAAATTTTTTCTTCACATTATGGAAGACTGTGATCAATTAATTTTTTTACATTCATTGTTGTAATTCTGTAACAGGGTTTCAATATGCCAAGAAGACTGGCTTGAGATGTACAATACATACAAGGATGGTACAGAAAAGCTGGTTGGCCGGTACTGTGGTGTGACAGCGCCAGGTCCCATTGAATCGAATCGAGGTGCAACTGGTGTGAAAATAATTTTGCATTCAGATCAGGAAGGCGTGTATAGTGGTTTTAAGGCCCGTTACACATTTGAGAGTGTAAAGTCCATATTTGGAGGTAATTATTTCATGTCACAGTTTTCAATTTGTGTCTTACTTCTTATTCACTTCTCAATGAATGTATGTCATATGTTGGGTATCTTTGTTTTTAATTAGTATAATTTAATGCATAAGTATTGTATTATCTTTGAGTAAAGGAAATAGTGTTACTGTGTATGTTATTTTATGAAAGTAGCGGTAACCTCTGCTGACTGAGGTTTTAGATGGATGCAAGTGGTCTGATTCCTATTGTAGCCACTTTCATCACATCTAAGGTACCCATTGGAGGCTGGATTATCCTCAAAATTGGCATGCAGAGTAAAAGAATTGCTTATTGTGCACCTCAAAATGTGTATGTACATCATAATTCTGTTTGTCAGGTCACATTAAACACTGGTTCTGTTGTTGTATATGGTATGGTTAGTCACAGCTGTTATTACTGTGTGTATGGAAAGGAAAATTCTGGTAATGAGAATGGGAGATTTGTTCCCTGCTGCTGTTAGATTAACCAACTTATCCTTGAAATCTCTAGTTACTTTCATTGGAGTTGATAAGATAGGGAAGTCATTCATCTGACTGGCTGTGACCTTACTTGGCCAGTAAAGTTTGTATTTTTGAAACCAACTTCAACATTTATTCGTTGAAAGAAAAAATATTATAAAATAGTTACTCATCATTCCTGGCTTGATCAGTACTCATGTGTTACCAGTTTGGAAGTAATTTCAAGTCACTTAAAAATGGAGGTAGTAATAAGTGGCAGCAAAACAAAGGTTCAAAGTATCTCTGATTTAACCAAAGTAAATAATCACTTTAAGTGCATTTGCTGTTAACAGTTTCAACAATAATTAGAAATGGCACTACTGGAACTTAAAACAGCTAAAAAAGAATATAGAATTACTACAAGAAGAGACAAACTCCACTGCACCAAGCACCATTGCAGACACACAAGGTCGAAACACCTCATATGGTTTGGGTGCTCTAAACAGTATTCTTGAGAAGAATACTTCAGGCAACTGGAGAAAAGTCTACTATACCAGATGGAAATAAAACAAACAGCCAGATGCACAACAACCACAACCAATACTGACAATCGTCAATTGTTTCTCGCTACCAGATAACCTCCAAGAAGAGTCAGAAGCCTTTCATTTTCCAGGTTTGGTAGACAAAACAGCAACTCTAAAAAGTAAAAACAAAAGCACCTCAAAACCACAGAGAAATAAAATCTTAATCATTGGTGACAGCCATGCAAGAAGCTGCACAACTGAACTCTCAACCTCACTTGGTAAGACTTTTGAGGTTATGGGTGTTGTGATGCCTGGCTCCAGGGTTGAACATATCATGCATTTAGCATGCAGAGAAATAAGTAAGCTACATTGTGATGATTTTGTAATCATTTGGGGAGGTGCAAATGACCTCAATGGAAATGAATCCAACACTGGTCTCAGACACATCAGGAAATTTGCACTCCATAATGAACATACAAATGTCATTGCAGTGACAGCTCCACACAAGTTTGACCTTCAGGATTCCTCTTTCTTAAATAAAGAAACATGAGTTTATAATAGGAAGCTGCATCAATTGTTGAAGGATAGGCATCATGTAGATATAATAGACACGAATCTTACCAGACATGAATATACATGACATGGACTACACATGAACTCTACAGGTAATGAAAAGATAGGACACAATATAACAAATCCTTTGATAAAGCAGAATCCTCCCATAAGTTTAAAATGGAAAGAAGTTCCAACAGCTACTGCCACTAATGAGACCAAGATGGAATTTATAAGTGAGAATGCTGATTATTTGCACAAAAATGCAGCTAGGACATCAAGCAGACCAAAGTGAACTCTGATAACCAGGAATGAAGATTTTTAATGGAAAAAGAACACATATAAAACAGTGTAGTGGATGTTAGTGTAAGAAGTGGAAATTGTGTAAGATATAAACAAAATTATGAGTACAATCAGAATGATATAGGTGACAGAAATACAAGTGAAGTGTAGAAATTTAAAATAGTAGTAGATAAGGATAATAAGTGTAAAAATATGAGGCAAAGAAATATAGCAAGGAAGTATAACATTAAATAATACAACTGAAGGACAAAACAATTTACGATCTGAGCTTAACACACATATTACCTCGTAAAAAATCTATTAAGATTTATCGTCAGAATATTAGAAGTTTAAGAAATAAAATGAATGAAGTTGTGTGTCACTTGTATCACACCCACCACATATCTCGTGTCTAAATTAACACCACCTACGCCTTGATGAGCTAGCTTCGTTACATATTGAGAATTACACATTAGGGGCTTACTATTGTAGGAAAACAAGACACGAAGGTGGTGTCTGCATGTTTATTCATAATAGCATAAAATTTACTACTTTAAGTATTGAAAATTATTGTTTAGACCAAGACTTTGAAGTGTGTGCTATTCATCTTAACTCTGTCTATGATAAACTGTGTATTTTAGCAATTTACAGATCTCCTTTGGGCAACTTCAGCACTTTCTTAACTTATTGTGATTTGATTTTGCACAAATTTTTTAATCTCAAATTTAATTTTCTGATATGTGGAGATATTAATATTAATTACCTTGCAGACAGTTATAAAAAAAAATCAACACAACAATATTTTTCACTCTTTTAATCTCAGTAGCATCGTCAAATTTCCTACTAGAATAGGGCCAAATTCTTTTTCAACTATTGATGATGTTTTTATAGATAATTCATATTTAAACAAATCTGATATCATCCCCTTAATAAATGGGCTTTGTGATCATGATGTCCAGCTATTAACAATACAGTTTGTTCAGAAACATAACAAGGACTGATGTAGGTATCTGATTTACATTTAAATCAGTATACTATAGCTGACTTCCTACTCAAACTCAGCTATGAGACCTGGGATTCTGCTTTTGAAGGAAATGATGTCAATATAATTTTTAATTCTTTTTAAAATATATTTTTATGGAATTATTATTCTAGTTTCCATGTGATTAAAGCCAATAAGTTGTCATATCACAACTCATAGTTTACATACAGTATACAAACTTCATGCAGACATAATAGAGAACTTTATATCGAATTAAAAAAAATAAAAACCCTACTTTAAGAAGATATTTTAAAGATTATTGTTGAATCCTATCAAAGGTCATAAAAGAAGCAAAAAAGAATGGGATATGACAGATATATTTTAAATTCAAATAATGTAACAAGAACCTCTTGGAAATTAATAAAGAAAGAATTAGGTAGGATTAAAAAAATCATGGAATGCAATCAGTGAATATTGATGATAAGTACACTGTAAATCAACAAATTATCGCTGATGCATTTAATAAGCATTTACAACAATCCCTGACATGATTAACAAAAACATTAATGCAAATTACTGTCTTCCTAAAGCCTCTGTCTATAATCAGAATAAGTTTTGAAAGTCTTTTAACATGTATTCCAAAATTCATTCCCTAGTATTAAATGTAACTGTACTACCACTAGAGAAATTGTAAATATAATGTCTTTTAAATCATCAAATTCTTTTGGTTATGATTAAGTACCTACTAAGATATTAAAATTATGTTCCCATTCCAATAGCACCTCACTAAATTATATGTACAACAGGACTTTTTTTACTGGAATTTTCCCCGATAGGTTAAAATATGCAAGTGTAAGACCTCTATATAAGAAAGGTAATAAAATTTATATATCCAACTACAGGCCAGTATCAATTTTAATGTCATTTTCAGATTTTTTTTGTAAAGTAATGCAAACTTTACTGTTGAAGCATCTGACTGATCATAATATTTTAAGTAAGGAACAATATGGCTTTAGAACTAAACTAAAAACTGATAATGCTGCATATCAGTGAACTAATGAAACCCTAAAATGCTTTGAATAACCACTTATTAATAGGTGGCATTTTTTGCAACTTAAAAAAGGCATTTGAATATGTCATTCACAAAATTCTATTATCTAAACTTGAATTCTATGGCATAACTGGTAACCATTATAAACTTTGCAAATCCTATCTGACCAACAGATATCAAAGAACGTTACTGTATAATGAGAATGATAATATTACAACATCGATTTGGGCTAAAGTTGAACATTGTAGGAGATAAATTAGTTCCTATTCTATTTGCAGATGACACTAGCATCTTATTGCTCCATTCAAAGACTGCTGATTTTAATAATGATATCAACACTGTATTTAAAATGTTAACTGATTGAATTAAATGAAACTGCCTTTCCTTAAATTTTACCAAAACCCAGTTTACTAATTTCACACCTAAAAATAATAACCAAATTGAAATAAATATTAATTACAATAACAAATATATTCCTACTATTACTTATACAAAATTTCTTGTTTTAACTGTTGAAGTTCACTAACATGGACAAATCATATGGATTCATTGACAAAAAAACTAAGCATTACATGTTACTTAATTGGAAATATTAAACCATATTTGTCTATTTCTACTCTGAAGAACACTTATTATTCCATTTTTCACTCAATTATGTCTTATGGCATAATATTCTATGGAAACTCATCACATAGTTCTGTAATTTTTAAAATGCAGGAAATGGTAATTAGGATAATAATGGGAGGTGAGCATAGGGTGTCTTGCAGAGAATTATTCAAGGAACTAAAAATATTACCAGTCTCATCACAGTATATATTCTCTTAATTATTGTTCGTTGTTAAATAAGAGGGATTAGTTTGTTTCAAATAGTGTATATCACAACATTAATACCAGACAAAGAAATGATTTACACTTGCCTCAGGTAACTCTGGCCACGTATCAGAAGGGAGTTTATTACTCAGGTATCAAAATCTTTAATGGTCTTCCCAAATCAATTGAGGATATCTCCAGCAAGCCTAAAAAGCTTTAAATTACTCTAAAGATCTTTCTACATACACACTCATTTTATAGTTTAGGTGAATAGTTTAACAAACAGTAATATTTAACTCTCATTGTGTTTACATTATCCTGTCTTCTTACACT
>Ga0123352_10014793_pt1 | contig 12426 bp, 11 predicted proteins | sample TergutLab28metaG_FD_89700 | JGI IMG/M metagenome (GOLD analysis project Ga0123352, IMG submission 89700) | Labiotermes labralis P1 segment gut microbial communities from Petit-Saut dam, French Guiana - Lab288 P1 | ecosystem: Host-associated > Arthropoda: Insects > Digestive system > Gut ... | reverse complement strand
GATAGATAGATAGATAGATAGATAGATAGATAGATAGATAGATAGATAGATGATAGATAGATTTTCCATTTGTGTTCGGGGTCTCTCAGCCCCGATGCACCTAAACCTTGATTATGACGGGCCCTTTGTGTCCCATATCGAATCATGGGAGCCCCGCAACCTTACTGTAGTTCGAGATGGCCCCCAAACCTATACTTCTAATGTCCTCGGGCTCCAAAAAAGGAGCCCATGTAAGCGTGTCTGAGTGAGGCCAAAGCCTCGCACTCACATAGAATGTGAGCCGTGGTTTCCTCTCCCACCCCGCTCTTCCTACACAAGGAGCTGTCAAGCAGCACTAGTAGGTAAATACTTGTGTAACTTGGCAACGTATTGATTACAAGCTGCCTAAGGATGACACAGTAATGTCGAAACATGTAGCAGTGTGATAATTTGTGAAATAATTGTGCATTTGTTGGTCATAGTACAAAATAATAAAATAAAAAATACACAAAATAAATAATCCATAGTTTTCTCTTAATCAGCGACGTAATCAAGAAATGGCGTCATATGCATGATTTTCAAGCTTCACCCGCCAAGTACATGGGAACAGTGCTCCTCTGGGCTATTATGCAGCGAGTGTTGGCAGTTCCTTACCGTCGTTTCGGGAAAACCTATCGGTCAAATATTCAAGGTTCAAGAATGGTTTGGGGCCGAAAGTTTGTCCCGAAACGTCGGTAAGGGATTACCACTTTTCTCTGCGTTATAGCAAATAATAGCGAATTTCTGTAACGGTGTCAGAATTTGTGCAATACATCGATGTGAACAGTCTTCATGTTTGCACCGTGCATCAAAGATAATTAAACATTTTATTATCCAATAATTATAATTTATAATTTTAGTAGTATCTACATATTATATATTGTGCATTATTTGGATAATAAAGTGTTTATGCATCGGTGTGAATTTATAGACTAAAAAGCTAATTGGCCCCACAAATTGTTTTGCACTCATAGCACACCACATACCAACCTTAAAGTCGTGTAGTGTCACTACTTAGATTAGCCATGGCATTTTCTGCAGGTCAGTACCAACTGTCCTGAGAACTGACATAGAGCAGTGTTTATCAACCTTTGTGAGACCGAGGCCCGGTACATTCTTTTTTCATAAGACGAGGGCCCGGTCCCAACAAATTTACTCTTAAATTCCTTTCCATTTTTTTTAAGTTCATACATTAAACTAAAATAAGTATTAATAATTAATTATGGTATAGTCGTAAAGAGTATTAGTACATTTATATAGACGGTGTGGCATGTTGACAAATATAAAATTACATTTAAATTACTGGACTAACGAAATCTTGTAGCATATTATAGTTTCCTGAGGCCAGCATCTGGGTCTGATATTTTCGACACATTCTGGAATATTTTTCTCCTCAGAATATTTCCACTATAAAACATTTATTCATGAAAATTGCTTAGTAAACTAAAATGACAAATTCCAGGAGATCCTCTCGCGGACCGGTGGTTGATAAACACTGACATAGACCGTGAATTGAAACGCAGCTCGGTCGCTTAAATAAATGAGGGTGGGGCCTGACTGTTCCTGCATCATAACATCATGAAGCTACCGGTTCATAAAATTCCGTCTTTCGCGGTCTGCATCGCAGAATTCCATACTCCCAGTTTTCTAATAAGGATGCAAATGCAGCGCTCTTGGTGTTCTTTGTATTGGTGAAAGTGACGTTCTCGTTTTTTCGTATTATATGTTTGTCTGTCTGTCCGTCCGACCGCATTGAATAACTCGTGACAGGTTTTCATCAAATTTGACATTGGAATATTTTTAGAAAATCTGTACAGAAAATTCATCATCATCATCATCATCATATATCTGTCATGGAGTCAGGCCACTTGTTGACCCGTTCCAGTCTCACGTATCCAGAAGTCTCTTCAAAGTTCTACCATGATTCCTTCTGCCAGTTGGGGAGTAATGTTTCATTACCCTGGGTAACCTATTTCGAGGCATTCTATTTACATGCCGTATCCAGCTTCTCTTGTATTCCAGTAATTTGTCCAAAATTGGTGTTATTTTTAACTCCTTTGTAATTTGTGCATTTCTTTTTTAATCTGTCCAAGTTTATCCTGCTCTTCTTCTCATGTATTTCATCTCTGCTGCTATTATTCTTCTGGCGTCACTTGCTGTAACAGTCCAAGTTTCGCTGCCATATAACAAAACCGGAAGGGCCAGTGTATTGTGTAGTTTTATTGTTGTTTTCTTAAGGGTTTTTTGTGGTCTAAACACATTATTTAAATACCTCTAATTTTCAAAAAGTTATTTTTGTTATCAATGTTACCAATGCCCAGTTCTCCTTCATAAGATATCATATTTTCTAAATAGTTAAATAAATTTACTAAGGCAACATTCAATTTCCTTAAAATCCGACAAGATTAACCGGTAATTTACATGAAGACCGATATGCATTTTTTATCATATCTCACTCACATCTTCTTAGAATGAGAAATGTTTCAGACGAAATTTGTAGAGAAAATCTAAACACACATTATGTGGTCAGTAAATTTTTTTTTCGAAAAACCTGCCTTTTAATTAGATAATGTGGAAAAATATTGTAGAGACTGGCAGGCCACAAGTAACAATATAATGCGGCGCATGCGCGTTGCATGCTGGATAATCACGGCTACAGCCACACACTCACAATATGTAATACTTACTGCTTTCCCTTTGCAGCAATGGTTACGCGAACGCGCCCCATTGTTACGTTATCCGTACATTGCCTGTCCTTTTGCACAGGCCAAACCAAAGAGTTTTTCCCCTATTTCCTCAACCTAGCATCAGTTTTATCTAGTTTTTCTCTCAACAAGTGTATTCTACGTGTTCCTGTACTGTCTGTGGGGACCGGAGTGGTACAGTAGTTAAGGTGCTATGCTACAAATCGGAAGGTCGCTGGTTCGATCCCAACTGGTGTCATTGGAATTTTTCATTGACATAAAATCCTTCCGATCGCACTAAGGCTTTGAGGTCGACTCAGCCTCTAACAGAAATGAGTATCAGGAGAATTTCCTGACGGTAAAGGAGGCCGGTGCGTAAGGCTGACAACCTTACCATCATCCTGTGCCGTTGTCATGAACTCTGGGAACCTTAACTTCCTGGAAACCTCTGGGGCCTTCGAGGCCTGTAACGGGACTGCTTTACCTTTACCTATTTCCCCAAACTAGCGTCACTTTCATCTAGTTTTTTCCCCCCTCAGCACGTGTATCCAACGTGTTCCTTTACTGTTTGTAATGAAAATGCTCGCCGGACACACGTCAACTTAATTGTACATCGTCCTGTTTTGACAGACACTTCAGGAAATTTTCTTCTGATTTTACAACACTTCTTGTAGGTTATATGTCTACCTTGCTTCAGTGGACATGGTGTTTTCCATTAGAGACGTAAAAGTCTCCCTTTCATAATGCGTAAGTAGGCAGGGCGGTTAGTCGCCTACCTTTGAGCGATAAGCGACTCGACAGTAAGTGGCCAACGATATAGATCAGATAAAATAAGGATTCTGTATTGCCAGATACAGTAGGGTATGCTAGAACGAACGTAATTATGTCTAGAACCTCGTTCATTATAACAACTGTTCATTCTAGCATACATTGAAATATATGTAATCCGTTCCAGGCCCACAGCCTACAGCAAAGTTTCCATCCAACACAACCATTTAAACAGGAAAAGCATAATACAAAATAAAAATATAAATGTAGAAATAATATACAATTAATTTATTTAACTTTTATACACTGTACAAATAAGCAGATAACTGAACTAAACTGATAACTGAACCTTACAAACGATAAAAAAGAACACCGACGCTCTAATCAAAGCGGGAAGGCCCGACACGTCATGTGCACGCGCGTGCTACGTCGGCCGATAGTATTCCTCAGCCTTCGTTGTAGCATCTGTGTTCGTTTTAAAATCCGGATTTTATTGATAAAAACTGTTCGTTGTATCATTCGTTCGTTGTAGCACACCCCACTCTATTAGTGTGGATCTGATATGCCTGGGGTGGGAAACGCTTCTGTCTTTATTTTGAATTCACTCTCTTTGAATATCGGCCAAATACCTCCTATTTTGGCTGGATTTGTTTCATTCTACTCAGACATTCCAGCAGAATAAGATGGTAATAAACCACGGCTGAGTTACTCAAACATGCAACACTTTGCAGACAAGTGCGGACACGTGCCACTGTTCTGAAGCTTGTCTTCTCTCTTGACAACAAGAACATAAGCTAATTTTATCGACTGGCTTTAAAATACACGTGAAAACGGTGTATGTCCAGTAGGGTGTTTCCGTTTTCAATCGGCTGAGCGGTATATCATTAAACCTTTAAAAACCCAGATAAATCCCATCTCTCATTTGATGGCATTATTACGAGCTCACCATATTCTCCACGCTAGCAGGATAAGGGTTAAGATTGCCCTGTAGCTTGTATTATAAAAAAAGGTAAAATGAACCCGTTACAGGCCCGATGTGGCCCAGAGGGTGGGTAGAGGTATAGCTCTACTCTTCCATGACCGCGGCACTAGAAGGGGGTGAGTGGTCAGCAGCACGCCCCGACCGCACTTCACCCCCGGGAAAGACACTGTACCACTTTTACAGGAAGCTGGGTGGGCCCCAGGGACGGTCAGGACGGCCGGAAAATCTCGTCACCACCGAAATTTTTTGTAAAAATATGTCTTTATTGATACTTACACGTTACATAGTCAACAGGTTGACTCATGTTCCTTACTGATCTCTTTGTGCCATACTCTACATAGTGTCACCGCCAGCCGCGGTGAGTCCTTGAGGGGATGGCAGGTGTTTGCTGTCCAAATATGTACGGTCACCTTTTAGTCCTGCTTTAAACGAATCTGGTGCCGATGGGGAGGGGGGAACTATAGCACATACAGGTACCTTCCTACTGTGGGTGTCTTGGGTGCTCGGTGGTATTTTTTCCAGCGGGCTCGTTGTAGGAAGTCCATGTAGTCGGTAAGAGAAAGGCGTCGCTGTGTCTGGAGACGGTATGCTACTAGCTGGGCCACGATTCATAACATCACCGCCTACTTTTGAGGGGTCAGTGATGGAAAGTCGGGCGTAGGGTCCACTCCCCTGGTATGTGTTTGGGGTGTATGCGTAGTATTGCCGCTATCCTCGTTTTTGTCCAAGTCCATATTACTGGTCCTTCCTCGCAGGCAATTAGTCGATGCAGTAGTGTTTCTGCTGCCCCGCATCGCGCGCAGGACGTTGTGGTGAGATGAATGGCAGCCAAACGTTCGATGGTCGGTATTATTTTGTGTATGGCAGCCTACCACGTTGATTTTATGGGGTCGGATTGTCTGGTGGTGTGTACGTTCGTCCATACTTGCTGCCATGCGATTCCTGGGTATTTGCGGGCAATCCTCAGCTCGCCGGTACCGTTGCCCGTTGTGGCCATTGTTAACAGCACTCCGTAGAATCGATTTTTAAATTTTTGCATGGTTTAGTGCGGGTCTGGTGGGGTAAAGTATGCCATGTCCAAGGCATAGTGACGGATATAGGATATCCCAGTTGGGAGGCCGTGTACATTAGGAGGATTCGCAATGCGCCCGGCGAGGTTCCACTTTCTCATCAGTGTTGTAATAGAGCTGTTCTTCGTACATAAGGACCATAGTCGGGCGTAGAGGAGCGTCTTACATTTAGCATCTATGTTCGTCAGAGCCCAGCCGCCTTGTTCTTTAGGAAGTTGTAAGGTAGACACAATTACCCGAAATATTGCACCTTGCCAAATGAACCAGGTGCACACAGTTGTAAGTTGTTGCACGTTCTCCTTGGTGGGTGGGAGCATTTTTGCCAGATACCAAATTTTCGAGAGAAGACATAGGTGTACATACTGCATTCGTTGTGCGAGGCAGAGGGTTCGAGCATAGGCTTTTCGTGCCTGTAGACGTACCGATCTTAAGACTCCGTCACAGCTGTCTTTCACCGATTTTGCAATAGTTGTTCCATATGTGATCCCGAAGTTCGTGACTTGGTCGTGAGACTCAATTCCGAGTGCAGTCGCTGGCTACGACCACCCCCCATGGGAAGGGCTTTCGATTTCTGTGAGTTGAGCTTGGGTCCGGTGTCTTTTTCGTAACATCGCACGGCCTCGTGGATGATGGCGAAATTTCCAAGTTGGGTTACGAGTACGGTTACATCGTCAGCTTACGCGACGACTGGGGGGCTCCGCGTACTTCGGCCTAGTCTGATGCCCGGCAGGTTGTCTTCTAGTGTGCGTAGAGGAGGGTGCTGGCAAAGTGCGTATAGTATCATACTTAATGGACAACCTTGCCGCACTGCAATTTGGGTGGGTATGGGCCCCGCCAAATTCCCGTTAATTTGAAATGAGGCCGTGGCTTTTTCGTATAGAGCGTGTAGCCTCTCGATGAATCATTCACTGATGCCATATCGGTGTAATATTTGAAAGAGGTAGTGATGGGAGATAGATCAAAGTCGTCTTGGAAATCGAGGGTAAGTACACAAAGGGATGATCTGATGGCTCTGAGTAGGCAATGGCATCTCGCACTAGTGACGCCGCTTCCAATATGGTGTTTCCAGGAACGCCGCAAAATTGACACTGTGGAAATGATCCTTTAGGACATGGCGCAGACGACGTGCCATTATCCGAGCTAAATGTTTATATTCTGTTGTCAGGAGAGAGATGGGGCGGTATCCATTCGGTGTCCGGTCGCCGTTGGATTTTGGCAGACAGACTGTGATGCCATGTTTCTGTTGAGGGGTGATTGTGTGTAGAAACATCTGATTCATTAGCTCAAGTAGGTCCTGTTTTATAGTGTCACATTTAGCGATGTAAAACTCCAGGCTAAACCGTCGATGCCTGGCGGTTTGTGCTTGGCTCCTGACCCCATCACGGATAAGAGTTTCTCGATGGTAATAGGCTGCTCAAGCAGGTCGGCATACTTCGTTGGACATGTGAATGGTACGACTCCTTGCAGCGTGGTGACACATGTTTGGTCTGTCTCTATAGGTTGACATATCCGGCGAAGATATATTACAAAAGTGTTAAGGACGTTGAGGTGGCTGGAGACATTGTTGCCCTGCATATCTAGTATTTGACGGATGACTCTTCTCTGACGTCGTTTGACCATTTTGAGGACATGGAAGAGGGAGGGTTCCTCATCTTCCATTTTGTCTTGAGCATTGTTATCCAGCATGAGCTGCTCCATTCGCCTCGCGCGTAAGCGTACTTTTTTGGCTTCATAGCGTTGGAGTGCCGGTAGTTTTGCGGGTCCTGGGATGTCGCTTAGTAAGGTGTCATATGCACTAATAGAGGTGGTCTTCCATCAGCTTATAGTCTTTGTTAAGTTCGTACTGTTCTTTGCGGATGATAGGAAGGCTTTTATTACACACCGCTCCCACCACATGGTTATATCGGGATAGTGCCGTTTATGAGTCTGCCATTTTACCCACTCAGAGCTTATCCTTTTTTTGAGGTGTTCATCTGTTATCAGTATGGGGTCCATCTTCCATCTTTCTCGTGCTCTCTGCAAGTCGGTGTCTTGTACAGTAATGCGCATCGTGATAGCGTAGTGGTCCGTGAAGGCGACAGGAATAATATCTATTCCCATTTTTGCGCTGTAGTTCAAATTTTATGTAGAAAAGGTCTAGTCTCGTGGCTACATGGGGGAGTGGTATGTGTATGTAGGTCGGGCGGGGTTCTGTTTCCAAGCATCGTGCAGTACTAATCCGCGAATCATCTCCGTGAGGGCCCTGCTAGGTTGAAAGTGTCCTGTGATGTCACTGGGGTGTAATACGCAATTGAAATCACCCCAAATAAGCATATCTGTAGGGCCGTCGTGAAACAAATATGGCAGCTCGGTGGTATCGAATTGTTCTCTGTCGCCCGCCTTGCTGTTCCTGACGGTGCGTAAAGGTTTATGAGTAGTATTCCCTTTTAGTCTGCCGCTATCGCTCGTCCTGAAGTCAAAGTAGTTATGTTTGTGAGATGCGACGTGCTTCTCGCTAGAATGGCCGTTCCGCGTATGGAAACTCCGATGTTTAGATGTGTGTTATAACCACGAACATTCAAAACCTCCGTGCTCGTCACTTCTTGGTCAAAGGTTATATCTAGTCATGTTGTCGTATAAAGTCATACAGCATCCCCACTCTCGTCCGCGCAGTTATGCCATTCGTATTTAGTGTGGCATTTTGATGGTGTTCATTGGGACGGTTGGTGAAGTGGGGGGATTGTTGTGTTGGGATGAGATGTCAATTCTTCCTGTCTTTGTGGACTGTCCGTCGCGTGCTGCTGCGAGATCTTTCGTTCTGTGGTTTTCCCGTCTTCTCCACTTTCGCTTTCTTGGGTCTTTTCGGGCTGCTCCTCATATCGTCTTGATCTCCATCCTTATCCTGTTGCGGTAACTCAGTGTCCATTCCTCTTATAGTCTTGTCTCCTTTGTCGCTGCAATTGCCCATGCTGTCTGTCCGTTGTTCTATGTGTTCGTGTTTATGTACCTTGCTCTGGTGTCGAAGCTCTATTCTCCCGTGTAGTTGTTGCATTGTGTACTGCGTCCTCCATTATGATATCGGTCTCTCGCTCCATTTTATTTTGTTGCTGTTGTTGATGTGCCGTCTCACTGTGTGCATCACTGTGTACCCGGTGCGATTCTGGTTTCACGGTTAGTGGAGGATCCGTGTCTTCTATACAAGTGTCACCCACATGACGTGGCACGTCCATGTTGGGTGGCGTACAATCCACAGGTTTCTCTCAATTATTGCTCAGTACGACATCTGTTGCGTGCTCCATCTGTGTGGGCGGTGTCGATGTGCTGCGTGCTACGTCAGTTGCTTACGTTATGAGTTGTTGGTCGCGAGGCATCGCCTCTCTGGCCCGACGCTTGGGGCACGTCAGATAGAGATGACCGATGTCTCCACATCCATAGCATGTGGCTGACTGTCCTTCATAAGACAGTAGTGCCCTGTACCCATCCACCGTTAATTGTGGCGGAATGTGTTGTGTAAATATTATCGTGACTTGACGTACTCCATTCGGTACTTTATATCTATACATCTTCGGCCATATTACAGCCAGTACTGTTCCAAAGGGGGTGAGCGCGGTTCTATGACGTGTTCTTTTACTTCAGGCGGTACGATGGCGATACGGACGCGTTTAGTGCCCATCCCAGCCATTGATATTTTGACTATTGATAGTACTCCGTTGTGATGCTTGTATTCGGCTTGTCCATTTGTTTCCCTAAGTAGGGCTTGCACGTATACGTTATCTATCAATTTTATGTAAACTTGCCTCTTTGTCCCGTCAATTTGAATCATGCTGAAAGTGTGTTCTGGAATCCGTGGGACTTGATGAATCCACTCGTGGATGTCATATGCGATGATACGTTGACTGGTTGGGTCGAATGTACACAGTATTGTATTGTGACGTTCGGCCATTGTGTACCAACACTACTCTTCTGTTATCACTACTTAACTTATGTAGGCCACTTGACATTACTCACTACACTGCCTTTCACTTTCGACTCGAAAGTTATTCACTCCGTGCACAACCTTACCGGTCAGAAGCTCGGAGCAGACTGTTTCGATCCCGGACCGTCCAGCCCGTAGTCAGTCGCTATACCGATGAGCTACCCGGCCCCCACACTTAGCTTGTATTATAGATTACTAAACTGCTCTTAGCCTTCAAGATAAAGAATGGAATGTTAAATGATCACGTAACGTAGCATAACTCCGATCCCGGTGGTCGCGCGTTCTAAGGCATGGGTCTGCGAACGCTTGCTTACTGGGATTGTGGGTTCGAATTCCGTCGAGGGCACGGATGTCTGTTGTGAGTTTTGTGTTTTGTCAGGTAGAGGTCTGTGTGACGGGACGATCTTACGTCCATGGGAGTCCTACCGACTGTGGTGCGTCGTTGAGTTTGTGTTATCTAAAAACCTCAACAGTAAGGCGGCCTAGGCTCGAGTATGGCTGTTGCGATCACAAAAGAAGTCACATAACAATAACATGACATAACATGGTTTTGGCGGCTTGTCGCCAGCCTCTCACTACGGAGGCCAGATTTCGATTCTGGGCCAATACATTTGGATTTCTCGGTGGACAGTGTGACACTCGTGCTGGTTTTCTTCCTAGTACTCATGTTCCTCCCATTAGTAGACTGCGTTTGAAATGTGATGTCACACGCGCAGAAACCAGATTTCGTCTTTCGGCGAAACGGACGAGTCCATTTAAATCGGCCGGGGGGGGGGGGTCAGTTCAGTCGATTACTGGCAGCCGAGGTGTGCGCATCAGCGGTAGTACGTGATTTTATTCAGATGGTCCGTACACATATTGTTTCAGAAGAGTCCCTGTACATTCTTCCCATTTAATTCTTCACTGTTATTGCCTTATTCCATGTATGCGGTACACACAGTTTCGCCAAATATAGACATACTCTGAAAATATGTTACCACATACTTCTGAGGCTGTGTTTAACGAGTACTCTCAAAATTAATTCCCGGAGTTATTTGCCACCGGAACGAAACTGTATAGGCAATGGGCGCTAGAGAGACAATAGTTCACTTTATGATGCGAATGTTTTCATGTTAATAGGTCCAAACAATAGTGGGAAAACCCACAACGCACATCCGATTTATTTAGAAGCACAAGGGAAATGACTGTCAATATTCATGTGGTTGTCACTGTGACAACGCTGATTTTACAATTTCAGGAGTTAGGGGGGAGTCTGGCGCAGTGCCATTCGAGTGCTCGTACCTACACAGAGGAAAAAGGTAAGGCAATATCCCGATGCGCAAGCAATACTTAACATTAGACAATAGGTAAAAATACTTAACTTCTATGTGATATTATCATCAGCATGATCATATTGCAGCCTTACAGTAGTATAAATTACAGTATTCATATTCAAGGGAAGATAACATTAAGATGGATCTTCAGGAAGTGGGATGTGGGGGTATTGACTGGATCGAGCTGGCTCAGGATAGGGACAGTTGGCTAGCGCTTGTGAATGTGGTATTGAACCTCCGGGTTCCATAAAATGCGGGGAATTTCTTGACTAGCTGAAAACTTGTTAGCTTCTCAAAAAGGATTCTGCTGCGTGGAGTAATTAAGTAAGTAAGTATTCATATTCCGTGCAATGGGTTCACGATACACCATTTAATCCCACCAATTGCACGTGTAACCATAAATAACTATAAATTATTCTTTAATGCTCCTCCTACATGCTTCGACCTCTACAGGTCATCTTCAGGGAGGTCGTTTTAAAGAATTATGTCCCAATATATGCATGAGTTGATTTGACTAATATAAATTTTATACTTTTTTTGCTATATTTTAATTTCATTGCTTTGTCTGTTAATTCTATTTATAATATCCTTCCGGTCGCACTATAGCCCTGGGGTCGAATCAGCCTATAACAGAAATGAGTACCAGGAGTATTTCCTGGGGGTAAAGGCGGCCGGTGCGTAAGGCTGACAACCTACCACCATCCTGTGCCGTTGTCACGAAATCTGGGAACCTTTAACTTCTTGGAACACTCTGGGCCCCTCCGGGCCTGTTACGGGACTGCTTTACCTTTACATGTTTCGGGTACAAACGCCCATCATCAGGAGCATTAGATGTTGAGTTGCAGCACGGCACCATCCGCACCGAACACACGACCTATGCAGCGGCTCTCAAGACCACCATCCATCCAAAAACTCGGTGCAGAAAACCATATGCTGCAACTCAACATCTAATGCTCCTGATGATGGGCGTATGTACCCGAAACATGTCGAGCTAAGAATACGTCAATAAAATTACCTTGTTGCATCAAGTTGGCGTTTCACTTTATTTCATGAGGAAGATGCACGGCCAAACAAACATCATCTTTGACAGTGCTTGTTGTAAATGTAAATGTAATTCCTGTGTAAATGACCTCCGGGAAGAAGGCCTGTAGAGGTCGAAGATCGAATCATGTAGAAAGTTCAAAGGTAAAAAGAGGGTTCCAGGAAGTTAAGGTTCCCAGATCACGTGACAATGGCCCAGAATGGTGGTAAGATTGTCAGTCTTACGCACCGGCCTTTTATTATCCCCAGGAAATACTCCTGGTACTCATTTCTGTTAGACGCTGAGGCGACCCCAGGGTCATAGTTGCGATCGGAAGGATCATGTCAATGAAAAAGTCCAATGACACCATCTGGAATCGAATCAGCCACCTACCGATTTGTAGCACAGCACCTTAACCTTTTGACGCCTAATGTCAACTATAGTGGTCGTACCGCACCTCTAACCTCTAAAGTTTCATTTTATATATTTATTCAACAAATATAGGTACTGAATATTTTAAACATGGTATATACTCTCCGTTTTTCTCTTCAAAATGCAGTTTGTTTCATAATTCTAACGTATTTGGTTCCTGTATTATTCACATTTTATATACAG
>Ga0123352_10014790_pt1 | contig 12428 bp, 9 predicted proteins | sample TergutLab28metaG_FD_89700 | JGI IMG/M metagenome (GOLD analysis project Ga0123352, IMG submission 89700) | Labiotermes labralis P1 segment gut microbial communities from Petit-Saut dam, French Guiana - Lab288 P1 | ecosystem: Host-associated > Arthropoda: Insects > Digestive system > Gut ... | reverse complement strand
TGCTGTTTTGGGGGGGGGGGGGGGGGGGGGGGGGGGAGATTTTGCTGTGTCATTGCCTTGGAGTCGGAGTCACCCATTCACAAGATCCCACTCCTGGGCTGTACCTTAAAACAATTGAATATCACATTTGTGAGTCTCTCTCTTTAAATATGTAATGATGGTTCAAAACACATATAAGGTATTTCCACTTGTGGTCAGTTTTGAGTTGATGAGTACCTTGAATGTTATGAGAAAATGTTGCATTTGTTCTTTACACCTATTATTATGTACACAAATAACAATGGTGTTGGTAGAAAGGGTTAAGACCCCGTGGTGCATTTATAATGTAGGTTAACTAAAAATTGTACTTACTGAATATGAATATGTATTTGTGCCCTAAACTGTTGATAATAATTATGTTGTCACATGTAATATTTGCAGTCTAGATGCAGTAAATTTGAACTTGTGGGGCGAGGTATTGGGGAAAGGAACCCGTTCTATGGCACAAGATGTCACTGAAAAATTCCAGACCAAAGTAAATCAGCCACTATACTATCAGGAGCTGGCACAATCACTATGATGTAGTGACACATGTTTTTGCACATTTAGTAGTAAATGGGTCATACACCCTTGCCAGGCACATACCCACCCCATTAGTATCCCTATTTGCTAAACCCCTACAAAGTCTCGACACTGTATGTAGCTTTAAGATTTACGAGTGTGTTTTGTGTTCATTTTAGCTTATCCTGGCAGAATGTATCAGTCTGTGTTGGCACTCCTGATTACTGCATTCTGTGTTGATTCACTGACTGTGTATGGCTCTGGTAATATCTTTTTGTTCAACATGTCTGATCAGGAAAGAGAGGGGAACTTCCATGAGCCTCCTCCCCATGAAGAAACGGCGAGGATGGCACGCTATATAGTGCATAACTCAGGTAAGGAAAGGTAGATATTTTCTTACTACAAGCTGTTTGAGTTGCATCTGGCTGTGAACCAGCTCAATATAATGCATTCATGTTAGTCATTCGTTGTGACTTGTCTCTAAGGTAACTGTCTCATCTGCCAGAATTTTTCATGATTTTCCCCAGTCTCACCAAGTGAAGACCAACTCAGGCAGCCAGCACAGGGTCTTTGAAAAGGCCATTGTACCTTTGTACAAATCCTGACCTACATGCTATTCAATGGTTTTAGCAATCTGAAGTCAAACAATGCTGTAAATATAACCTAAAAAATCTGTGAAAAAAACTTGCTGGAGCTAGAATGTATGGATATTTACATTTTTTCAGTTAGACATCATTATGTAGGGCTCACTTCACTTCACATAGGTGAAACTCTCCTACCACTAGGTGATGAGAACTTTCCACCTCCCATGGTACTGAGTTCTGGCTCTAATTCTGCTCCATTCATTTCCTCTTCCTTTCTAAATCTTCTTCCCAAGTCTGTTGGGTTCTTCCTTTGGGTCACTTCCCCCATGTTCTAGCTTGCCAAGCCATTTTGGGATATCTCTTATCTCCCATTCTTACATACGTGCCCAGTCTATCATTTTCTTATTTCATTGATTACTTGCCAAACAGTCATCTAGAGATGAGGTAAGCATCCTTGATTAGTACTGAAAAATTTTGTTATAATTTAGTGATTACATCTTCAAATTACAAACAAGAATCATTAGAGTAATAATGGGGGCCAGAATTAGAGACTCCTGTAGAGAACTATTCAAAATTCTAAAAATTTGACCACTATAATCTCAATAAATATTTTCTTTAGCCATATTTGTTGTCAACAATAAAGGTCTATTTATGGAAAATTTTGAATTATATAATATTATAATTAGGAATAACTCCAATCTTGATCAGCCTTTGTCACATTTAGTGATCTATCAGAAAGGACCCTAATATATAGGCATCAAGGTGTATAATAACCTTCCAGCATAAATAAAATGTTATCATGTAATGTTAAACAATTCAAGATAGCTCTTATGATTTTTCTACAAATACATTCCTTGTATACTTCATATGAATAGTTTAACTACAATCAAAATTAATTCTGTAAATAGTTTTAGCAACTTATATGTAAGATCAGTTTAGAAATTTGTTACACACTCTGTGTAAAATGTCTTATATATGAAGGGAGAGACATTTTTTTAATTTTACTTCAACTACTACAGAATTTTCTGTTTTCTTTCAGCTAAATTTGATTTTTTATTACTTTATGTTCTTGACTGTTTGACTAGTTTTTAATAATTAAATATTTATTGTCTAAAATATATAGAAATTAATTTTATATTATTACTAGTTCATACTGTATACATTGGAACTGTATATGTTATGAACTATACATGTTATGACAAGTTCTATATCCATTGGTTCTGTACCAGTAATGGATTCTGGAATTATTAAAAAATGAAATGAAATGACACTTTCAGACTGGTGTGTGATGGCATATAATTCTCAGCATGCAATGACAAGTGGCTTCCCAATGGGCACCTTATTCTCTGTGAGTGATGGACCGCTGGGCAATGGAAAAGGAACACCTTATGTGTATGTGTCTGAGTTAGTAGAAGCAATTCAGGATTTACATGTGAGTGTTATGTACATCAGACACACATTTAAATCTTACTGAATGAAATTTTAAAGTACACAATCTGGAAAAGCACCCTCATTGTGAAAGTGCAGGTGGTGATCAGGTAATGTTGTATTTTTTTAATGCCACTTGAAAATTAGAAACCATGGTCATTGTTATATCCTCAGCGAGCTCAACACGAGATGGGATATTGTACCTGGTACAATGGCTGGGTTATGGGCTGGAAAACTGAAGATTTGTGGTTCAGTTCCTTGCTCATGCTAATAACTTCATTCTATTCTCTAAAGCATCCAAATGGGCTCTGGGGCCCACCCAGCCCTCTGGTCAGTGCATAGTGTAACTTTATTCATTTATTTATTTGTACACAGAAATTATAAGTAGCACATGAAGATGGTATTACATTTGTCATTATTGTGACTGCCATGGCCACTGTTATGGACTTAAACTGTCAGTATTAGTATTAGTATACAGTGATTTAATCATCATTTTTTAGTTAATGCACTATCAGAAACATATCATTTTTGTGAAACATTTCATTAGGAATGAGTGTTAAAACTGGTTATTGTTCTCCTGACCCTCAGACTCTCATAAGGCAGTCAACTGTGGTGTTTTTCAGGAATGAAACCTCAGCAGCTGGCAAGAGATTGTCATATCTAAGTGAAAATTTATGTTTTGAAAAGAAGTGATCCTGAAACTACACTTTCAGTTGAAATGCCCCATTTTCAATAAGATGTGCTCCAGTCATGATGGTACTATGTTTCAGAATGATTCACGCTGCTCCTTCACTATGTCTCTGGCTCAGGGAGATTACTGCAAACAAAAGAAGCTGGACCCACAGGACCCACTCTGTGCACAAGTCACACTTGTTGGTCGGATGGACAGGGTGAGTTGCATAGTTCCCCAAGTACACACAAATTTAGAAATTTATTCTGCATAATTCTCTTATGTATATGTAACTTGCCAATTGCTTACACAACAAAGAATATGTACATGAACTAGCACACACTACAGGAAGGCAATATTGGCCATGTCATGTAGTTGTTGCCCGTAACAGCTGTTGTTCTTGAACACTGCAATCAGTTTACAACCAACATAACATACTATTCTTTTTTGTTCTCTTTGCAGTCTGGCAGAGACCATATAAACAAAAATTTGAAACATGAGACAGTAAAGTACTGTGTAAATCGCAGGATGGCACTAGAAAATTCCATTTGGTTATGTGGATATGAACTGGATTAAACTGGGTCAAGACAGGGGACACTGCTCAGATTGTAGTTGTGACAGATACAATGTTTTTGCTAAATATAAACAGCTGATGAGTAATCAGTCAGAAGCATTTCTTTGTTTGAACAAATATGAGTGAAACTGCTCAATGCAGTTCTTAGGATATTAATTAATTGTCCATCTGGTTATCACAGGTTCAAAATGGTACAACAGACTGGGTGTTTGCCCAGGACGCACTGTTCAGCCGCCATCCTGAAATGCTGTTATGGCCAAAAGGTATGTAAGGTTGCTTTGCATATTATGTAATGGCACAGTATCAGCTGTGGAGAGTGTGACTATGGATTATTTAAATATGCTGTCCCATAATTCTACTGAAAGGCCTGAGGGTAACAAAAACGTCATACACTATTATGGGGCTTTGGCTGATGCCCTAAGGGTGTTTATTATTGCTGGATTTCACCTGCAAAGGAAGTAATATTGTGGTGCACTTTCAGAAGACCGCAAATATTTATTATTTATCTTCTCTCCCACTGTTTTGCTGCAAGGTGTTATAGCAACAATAACTAGGTTGGCCTGTGTCTTGCTTGGAAAGTTTATAGTTTGAATCCTAGCCTTCATCAACTGTTCCAACTAATGTTTTCATGACTTTCCCCAGTGTCTATATCAAACGCAAAGATTATACACTACTTTGCAGCTGAAGGTGGGCTGATTGTATGTGATGGGTTACAAGGGGTTTTGAAACTAGTGGGGTGGGATAGTGTAGTCAGGATAGCAAGTTGCTATGGGTTGGATGGTCCAGGGATCGAATCCGGATGGGGGCGAGATTTTCTGCACCAGTCCAGACTGGTCCTGGGGCCCACCCTGCCTCCTGTAAAACATGCAATGGGTCTTTTACCTGGAGGTAAAGCAGTCAGGGTGTGGCATTGACCACCCACCCAATCTAGTACCAAGGTTAAAGAAAGAGTAGAGCTACTCCCTGTCTGGGCCTTCATGGCCTGTTCTAGGGTGAACCTTTACTTTTACCTTGAAACTAGCTGTCATACCTTCTCTTAGGTTATTACTCTGGCACATGAGGAACTCAAGCATGTTAGGTGATTTGGTGGAGATTCAAATACGAGGCCCTCAGTCTGTTAACAAGCTGCAGATTCTCAGAATCATTCACAGAGCTTTCAGGTTATGCAGGTAGGATGTGCAAGAGAGGCATCTCCAACATTGATTTTTAAAAATTAGGATGTGGCAATTACATTATGATTGTATGACCAGTACTGCAGCAAGACAGCATAATCCTAGTCTGGCCTTAGATTTGACTGGTTGGCAGATTAGGCTATTCTAGGCAAGTCTCAGGCTTGCCGGCAAGGTAAGCTGATTGAGCCTCTGTCAGGTTTGGCTTCTACTGACTGGCTTTATTGGCTAGGATAGGGTAATGGATAGGGTAATACAGGCTTGGGCTGGATACGAGGTCTGTCCATAAAGATTCTGAACGATTTCAATAAATCGTCTGCCCACTTTATTTAGAGCTATTGGGCTTTGTTCCCTTCGAAGTACTCTCCACTTTTTATACATTGCTTCCTGCATTTCTTCCAGTTTTGGAAGCAGTCATGGAATGCCTCTTTTGGAATACTGCTTAGCTCTGCAAATGAATTTCCTTCAGTCTCCTTGACGGACTTAAGTGGTCATCCTTTCGGTATGGATTTCTGCTTGGTTAAGAGAAAGAAGTCCGTTGGTGGAAGGTTTGGCGGAGGCTGGGGATGAGCATCGTCTTGTCTCATGTGTTGTGAGAAAATCACGAATCAGAAGGGAGGAATGCACTGGAGTGTTGTCATGATGGAACAATCATTATTTTGCCCTTCACACCAGGCCATTTTCTCCTCACTGCCTCTCTCAGCCTTTTCATCACTTTCAGAATAATATTTCTTTTCACTGTGTGGCCAAGAGGTAGAAATTCATGATGCCCTCAAAATAAACAAACACAGTCAACATCACTTTCACATTGGACCGAATTTGCTGTGCTTTTTTGGATCTGGGTGATGTTTTTGAGAACCATTGCGAAGACTGGGCTTTTGTTTTGACATCTTAGCCATAAACCCAAGTTTCATCACCTGGGACAATGTTCTTTAAAAAGTTTTCATCAGCATTTTCACGGTTGACAAGCTGTTTACTGACATCAACACAATTTTGTTTCAGTTCTTCATTGAGCAGGCATGGCACAAATTTGGTTGTAACACAATGCATGCTCAAATTTTCGGTGCGAATCTCATGACATGTAGTTTTTGAAATTCTGGCTTTCTCTGCTACTTCACGAACAATCAAATGACGACTGGAGCAATCACATTCCAAACTTGATTTATGTTTTCTTCATTTTTTGATGTTGAAGGTCGTCCTGAACGTTCATTGTCCTCAACTGAAGTTTGGCACTCTTTAAAACATTTGTACCACTCAGGGGTTGTGTTATACTCATGGTGTCATCTCCAAACACTTGTTTTAACGTTTCAAAAGTCTCTGAAAACGTTTTCCCTAATTTGAAACAAAATTTCACACAAACATGTTGCTCATGAAAAATCACGTATTCATAATTGCTGAAAAATTCACCGAGCAAGCAAGACACATTCACTCTAATAGATACAGTACAATGACTAAGGAACCTAGAATGATCCAGTTTGTGGCATTCACTAAGAAAAGTCACTGCTATGCAGCACAACCAGCGGACCTCGCTCCACCTTCACTTTGATGCACTAATTCAAAAGTTTGGAAACTTTACGGACTGACTTCGTATGCTAGAATAGGCTAGGTTGGAACAGTAAAATTCTTTTAATCCAGCCACAATATCAGACTGCCTGAATTTCACAGCCAGCCATCACAGAATGTGCACTTGAGGGTTGTTTGACCATGCATCTTCCTCATGAAATAACTTGAAATGCCAACTTGATGCAACAAGGTAATTTTATTAATGTTTTCTTAGCTCGACATGTTTCAGGTACATACACCCATCATCAGGAGCATTGGATGTTGAGTTGCAACATATGGTTTTGTGCACCGAGTTTGTGGAAGAGTGGTGGTCTTGAGAGCTGCTGCATAGGTCGTGTGTGCGGTGCGGATGGTGCCGTCGCACAGCACCATCCACACTGTACACACGACCTACGCAGCAGCTCTCAAGACCACCACCCATCCAAAAACTCGGTGCAGAAAACCATATGCTGCAACTCAACATTCAGTGCTCCTGATGATGGGCGTATGTACCTGAAACATGTCGAGCTAAGAATACATTAATAAAATTACCTTGTTGCATCAAGTTGGCATTTCAAGTTATTTAATGTGCACTTGTCTGTTATTTTCATTTCATCCAGAATGCCTTAGCTTTTTCAAATATCATAGGCCTAATGTTAAATTTAAGGATGTGTGCAGCTATAAGTCTGCTGCCCATGTGCTATCATGGCATGAACAGGGAAACTTCTGAACTGTAAATGCATTGCCTACTAATGAATTACTAGGACTCTCATTAGAAGACTATATACATATTTTTAAAACATTTTACAAATCTGTATTCACATTTTAAAATGTTTATACCTAATGGTTCAGTGTTGGAGTTTGTTGTTACTTTCACAGCAACTTTTCTAATCAATTTTTATTGTTTATTTGTTAATTGTTAATATTTGTATTTTCCAAGAAATGTTAATTAGTTTTTTATCAATGGAATCCTGATCCAGAGGTCAGATCTAGCAGAATGGTACACAAAGGCATGGTGTACCCTTCCTCTAAAGTGACCTCCAGATCAGGATTTGCCAGTTTTGATAAAACCCTGTATCATTCTTACAATATGTGTGTTATAATTTAGTTTTATCTCACTTACATTTGTATTAAGGTCATGTGTGAAGAATCTTTTATCATGTTGCATTGTTATTTTCCATTAGCTGTATCCCTTTAATTCTGCAAAAATGTTTATGAACTGAAGAATGTAGACCTCCGCCCTCTAGTATGGTTCTTACTGTTGTAGGTTCTGCAGATGTGTTTTTGCAAATTGTGTGATGGTGTCAGGATCTAGTATGGGATATTGTCAGTTCTTGTAATTTTGTACATATTTGATTTTGAGTTTACTGAAACATATACTCCATGTGATTAATCCTGATCTAAGTGGAGTGTATTTAGTTCCAATTTCTGGATTGTGGGTCTCACCATCACTACCACACAAAGCAACACACAGTTACATTCAGCTTACACATACTGCCCATGCAAGATAAGAACAGACAGTGAAAAACATATCAACAAAAAAGAAAGAGGAAGAAAGTGTCTCCCTACTACGCAGGTGCCACTTCAACCTGCACAGTGTTGCCAACAAGGAAACAACAGCTAAAACATCATTAACAAATAAGGTTATAGGTTTCTTCTGATAAGTAATGGAAAACAAGTGATCTGTTACATCTTAAAAACACATAAATATGCACATTACACAGTTTTATGCATGCATTTTAATATTTTAGGCCAGATACTATGCCATAGAACACTGAAGCTTGTAGTCAGAATAGTAAACATTTTATTATTAACACCACTATTGTGTTTGTATAGACAGTGAAACAGGAATTATTGTTACTCTGCACTCACGCGCATTAACCCAAATTAAATCTACTCTTAACTATTCTTATAATGTAATTTTAATTGGTTACTAAACATTCCAGAACACTTGATTTTTGCCACATTTTCAGTGCATTTATAAACTTTCTTGATATCAGTGACTTTGTGAATAATAAAGCTGTGTTTTAGTGTGGTAGTTCTTATGCTATACAGGTTGAACTACTGATAATGCTGTCAAATAAACCATCAACGGATTATACAGCTATCACAGCTCCAAATTTTGCTCCCTTCTGATGACCATAAAATGAACCACACCTGACATGTATTTCACAAGTGTGCATGCCCTCAAATTTTGTTTGTGGCTTCAGAATTTGAGACTTTGATTTTGCCTAGTCCATATGATTGGCTGGAAAGGATTTTCTTGCTTTACATACTTACCACTAAGATTGTCTTTGAATTATTATGTGGCTTCAGCTTATGACTACTTAATTCTGACTGTCAGAAAAGTGGAATGTCAAGGTTTCATTAATATCTTGTGGAATTTTTATTGTTACACCGTGCATGTTGTCAAGTTACTCAATTATTACGCCAACCACTGCACATATATAAAATTCATAAAATTTACACATTAAAACATTAAAAACGCTCCGACATGTTTCGGTCCTATGACCATCATCAGGGAGCTATATATTCCTCTCTAAAGTCACACTAGAAATAGTCACAGATTAATTTCGCTGTACAAGTTGGGTGTTGTGGCAGCATGCTGTGTTGTGTAATGTTATGTGCCCTGCTATGGATGTGCATTCTGTGCTTTGTTGCGTGCAACGCAATGAAGCACAGAATGCACATCCGTAGCAGGGCACTCTTCGCAACATAACATTACACAACACAGCATGCTGCCACAATACCCAACTGGTACAGCGAAATTAATCTGTGACTATTTCTAGTGTGACTTTAGAAAGGAATATATAGCTCCCTGATGATGGTCATAGGACCGAAACATGTCAGAGCGTTTTTAATGTTTTAATGTGTAAATTTTATGAATTTTATATATGTGCAGTGGTTGGTGTAATAATTGAGTATCTTGTGGAATGTTCTCAGAAGAATTACTGTCAGTTTTTTGAGACTTGAATACTGTATGCAGAATTGTATAGTCTGGAAGCAATGCTTTTGTTGCCTGCCATTAAAGAAATTAAAGTGCCTGGACTAAACTAATACTACTCTCTTGCAGATCACAATTTCTTCATCATGAAGCTTCACATTGAACGTATCCGGCTTTTGGATTACTTTGGGGGGCATACCTATGTCGATGTGGATGATTACTATGATGTGACTCCATAACCTGGTTGTAGCCAACATGCCATCAGATTTGTAAAGTGTGGTGAGCTCCACTTCTGTTTCTTCTTGTTACTTCTTCTCATATACTTGCTGATTCAAGGGAACTGGAACTAAGTAATGTTAAAAGGAATAGCCAGCTTTTACTCTCTCCTGAGTGATATGTGAACTGTATTTTTTCTTGGATTACAAAGGCTGTCCTACAATTTTAAGGTGCTCTTGCCAAAGTTTGGGCTACTCAGAAAACATGGTTACAAGACATGTGAATCTAAAGGCCTTGTATGAACAGTTCACACTGCTGTGACTGGAGCCGTTGAAAGTAAATGACTCTAATGGGACTTCTGTAAAGATACGTAGTAAAATGTGATGGTCTGTTCACAACATCCGCTCTTCCTATGTTACAAGTGCATGCAATAATAGTTCACTTTGAGCACCTGTGAGTGGGAAATCTTCCTTTCCTGTATGATGTCTTTCTTTTGTATTTCAGAAAGATTATATTCACACAGAGCAGGACTTCACCATACCGTACAAGAAATCAGTAAAAGAAGGTTTTCCATACTTCTGTGACTGCAGAACAATTTTGGATTTTGAGAGTTCTGACAAACATAATAAGGGAAAAGTGGCAACAGAGAACTTGACAAAGAGAGGAGGACAGTTTTGTAGCATTACTAAAATAAGCTGCATAGGGACTATTACAAATTAAAAGTTATATTTCTTTTCTGCGGCTCATCTGAGGACAGGGAGAGAAATTTATTTTCATGTAATATATTTATGTACTAATATGGCCAGCATATAAATATTTTCCCTTGAAGAACTGCCCTTCATATTTAGCAGTGTACCTGAAAAATAACTCAGAAACTAGAAATCATAAATAAATATACTATGAGACATATTCGTCTGTGGCACATTTTACAAACTAATGATCCATAGATCGACAGAATACAGACTGCAAAACAGTGATATCCCATGCCATATATTACTGCTGCATAGCAATAAATAAAACCTAAGTTATAAGATAGAGAAAACGTAAGTGTCCATTATGCAGGTCATTTATGTCATCACAAGGAACTTGTGGGGTATAAGGGGTAGTGATGTGTAAACCTACAGCCTCTCCTATCCAAAAGTCATCCTCACCATCATGTGGGATACCCTGTAATGTAATGTAATGCAATGTAATTTATTTGTGTTCTATAAATCCAAATTAGGATACAATCCTGTGGATATAGATGACAAACAAGGCAATGATGACTGATTCACAGCGGTATAACTGATTCATCAGGAATGGAAGAAATGCCATCCCAAAACATGCCTGTCTAGAGGCTACTGCTGGATGTACCCTGCTCTGGGCTCGTAACCCATTCAGGGCAAATTTTAACTACTGGCAAGTCTCACAAGAAGAAGCCAGATGGATTATTCTTATAAGATGACTCAGAAATGAAAAAGTTATTGTGATTTAAATGTGCAACCTGGAATGTTAGAGGGCTAGGAGAAAAGGAAGAAGAATTACACAATACTTAAATGAAAATAATATCAGAATTTCTGTATTTACAGAAAGTAAAAGGGAACTGCTAGGTACTAAAGAGACTGAAAATTATAGGTTATTTATAGTGGAGTAAAAAAGATACGCCAGAGACCAGTTGAGAGTAATGATATGGACCCATAAATCAATATCAAATAAAATAGAATACTATAAATTTTGGAATGACAAAATTATAGGAAAAAGACTAAAAATCACAGAAAACTTTTAACAATATTAGGAGTATATGTGTCAACAGAAGGCATGGAAGAATTAAGCAAGAGATTTTATGAAACAATACAGAAGATATTGGATACAGTGAACAATAATGATTACATGTTGATGAGGGGGGACATGAACACCAGCATAGGAAATAATAAGTTATTTTGCTTCTAATCATTAATTGAAAAATGAAGGGAATATAATTTGGAAACACACTCATTATTTGTAGAATATGAAAAAGCATTTGATAGTATAAAAAGACATGTTTTATTTGATATTTTAAAACCTAGAAATATTCCAGATACATTATTAAAGGCAATAGTGGACATATACACAGAAAACTAAATATTAATAAAATTTAACTCCAAACTAACAAAACTGGCTGAAATTAATGAAAGGATATGTCTAGATTGCCCTCTCTTACCTACCCTTTTTAATATATACTGAGATGACATAATAACTAAATGGTGGAAAAAAGACATCAAAGAATTCTACTTCCAAAATATCAACAACTGTTAATACTGTTATTTGCCAGTGACCAAGTTATAATATCTAATAGAAAAGATAACTTGCAGAAAGCTGCGTATAAACTAACAGAACATGGTTTAACTATAACCGCACAGAAAACAAAACTGATGGCATTTAAAGGACGAGATCCAGTTAGAAGTAAAATTGTAATAGATAACAGAATTATAGAACAAGTAAATTCCTTTAACCACTTATGAATTTTGATATCTTATGAAAGAAAATTTGATATCTTATGAAAGGAAGTGGAAATTGATAACAAACTAAACAACTATTTGAATATAACAGGCATTATTTACAGTTTGTTTAGACCACAGAAAACTTTAATGAAAACAATAACACAATATGTTATCCCTTCCAGCTATGTTACATGGTAGTGAAAATTGGACCATTAAAGCAAGAGACACAAGAAGAATAACAGCAACAGAAATGAAATGTATGGGGAAAAAAAAAAAAGCAGGATTCACAGGATTTGCCTGGG
>Ga0123352_10014789_pt1 | contig 12429 bp, 3 predicted proteins | sample TergutLab28metaG_FD_89700 | JGI IMG/M metagenome (GOLD analysis project Ga0123352, IMG submission 89700) | Labiotermes labralis P1 segment gut microbial communities from Petit-Saut dam, French Guiana - Lab288 P1 | ecosystem: Host-associated > Arthropoda: Insects > Digestive system > Gut ... | reverse complement strand
GGGCCATAGTGCGATCGGAAGGATTTTATGTCAATGAAAAATCCACTGACACTAGCTGGGATCGAACCAGCGACCTTCCGATTTGTAGCACAGCACCTTAACCACTGTGCTACCGCGGTCCCCGATTTGAAAGAAGTGGTTTACGCTTTTCCTACGAAAGTCACTACCGGAATCAGCGATCCAATTTTCACTGACACAATATGAGTGAGATTCTACCAGTAGAAGCAGTGAACGTTGCGGTAACAAGTAAATGCTACTGCAACACACAGTAGCTCATGGTCTGCAACACTGTACGTTGCGCAGTTAATATCAATTTATTAACGTCTTTATAAATTAGTTGCATTACTTTGTTAAAGAAAAAGTAGACTTGTTTGGTGTTAATCTGTTAAAGGAATAAAATTATAAAAGGAAACTACAGTGAATAAAGTTGTGGGTTTTTTATTTCCTTCATCTCAAGAGAAAGAAGTTATTCTTTTCCTTTCTGACAGCAAGTAGATTGGAGGAGGACTGCGAAAGAATTGAAAAGGAGTCATGAAGAAGAACGAGAAGGGGAGGTGGGAGAGAGTGGGGTATTTCTGAGCAAAAGCCAAATTGGCAAAGTTGATAATTAAGGAGCTATGTGTGCCCGTAAGAAAACCAGCCATGACTGCAGAAGGAAAAACACAGAGACCCCAACCAACAATAATGAACTCTAGCAACTACTGGAATTTTCTTTTCCATACAGCAATGGAACACGGACTACTGTTCCCCCTTTCTTTTGGGGTGACAACACATGAAACTAATGAACCAACTGGGTAGTTCGCCTTCACTGACTTTAGTCTTCTCTTCTTTTTCCTACCGTCTTCTTAGCCTCAACATCCCATAGACGGAAAACAAACAAAGAAAAGTACGTAAAGGAACAGAGCTACATGGATTTTGTGTCATTCTGTCCGCGTACACAACATCACGAAGGTTTTATACTTATCACAAAAAACGCTGGGTCGCCGAATTTAAATTGTATACTCTTGTAGAATATTTGTGTTCAGCTCAAAAAGGACAAATCATTCCTTCTAATTAATTAACACTTTCGGGCGCAGTCGTCATTACATGTACCAAATTCTTTGGCTTCAAAAGCTCTGCATCTCACCCACAGAGTTCATTTATGTGTTCCGTATTATTCTCAGAATAAACACCGATATTGTCTGCAAACATAATTCAGTGGCTGGTTTCTGTGATGGAGATGACTTGTGTCTTTTGTGAAGAATGAATTGAAGTATTACATATTCTTATCATTCTTATTTTAACTACAACTACTACTACTTCTATTTCTACTACTAATACTACTTCTACTACTACTATTGCTACTACTACTTCCACCATTACTACTACTACTAATATTACTACTACGACTTTTACTACTACTATTACTACTACTTCTACTATTACTATTAATACTAGTACTACTACTTCTATTATTATTAATACATCTACTAATATTACTTCTAATACTACTGCTACTACTGCTAATACTATTTCTACTACTATTACTACTTCTACTACTACTACTATTTCTACTACTACTATTAATACTAGTACTACTACTACTTCTACTACATCTACTAATACTACTTCTACTACTACTACTACTACTACTACTACTATTTCTTCTTCCTTTCCTTCTTCTTCTCCTTGAAGAATTTCTGACTTCAAAATATTAACTGCACAAAGCAGTGTCTTTCTGCGCAAGATAATATTCTGCGTGATTTCAGCCTTCCGCCGCAGTGTGAGATCTTCGGTCTTCTGGCATGTAGTTACGTGGCATAGATTGGTAGCGATTAGCTGACGTTTCGGGATAACCTATTGGTTCTATCTTCAGGGCTCCGGTGGGATGTCCCGAAACGTCGGTAACTAACTACCAGTCTACGCTGCGTAAAGACATCCCGAAAGAGAGAAGGTCTCAAGATAACACTTGCTCAGCTGGTCAAAAAATTGCTGTCCTTTTACAGAAAGCCAATGTTCTATTAGTACCAATAAGACAGCCGGCCACTTTTTTCCATCCAGAGCCAGATGAAATCATTTCACACGATCACACTGTATTTATACCTATTCCGACGTTTTCTAAATCAGTTAGTGTATTTCACGTTTTATGACTAAAATTGGTAGGCCCCAGTAGCCTTTCTGGACGCCGTGTGTAAGTAATAAATTTCTGACCCTGTTCCGAAAGTTTGTGCCCATTAGCCCAGTCACTACACTCACTGAGCTATCCTGGTTTCTCAGCCTGATTAAAATCAGCTCTGTACTAGATACATGGATTATGCAACGTGCTTGTCTGGCTCTTAAATGATGCAGAGTTTGAAATAGTATTAAAACTATCTAGCCTAATGCATATCTACAGAAACTTCTAACAGAGTTGTATTGAAGGTGAGAAAAATAACTGAGATTATATAAGTAGAAGTTTTATTGTAAAAAAAGTGGATAATACAAAACTTGTCTCCTTTAATAGTCCGTGTTGTTTGTAACGACTTTCTCCATTCTGTTCTTTCGCTATAAAAAGTATTCCTGCAAGTCCTCCTCAGGAATGCTCTGTAATTTCTCTGTCGTACTCCATTTTAGGGGTTCCGTGTCGCCTTAATTCGCCCCTTTCGTAAAATGTTCAGTTTAAAAAAAATGTAACGAAAGGGCATTCTGGCGAATATGGTAGTTGTTCGGGCGATGGGATATATTTTTTCGCCAAAAACTGCTTCTCCGCAGATACTGAATTTGAAGGGGCATAATCGTGGTGAACAACTCACATGTGGGTTTATGGCAACTGCCTTATATGATTCACTGTTTCTCTTAACATGCTTCACGATATCTTTGTCGGGGTGCTGTTCAACCGATTACGCTGCTGGACGATTTCATGGTGCAAGTTGACTTTGATATCCAAAAACAGACTCAACATTATCTTCCCTTTGGTACGTGTCATTCTTGCCGTCCGCTGGAGGCTCTTTCTTTTAGTCTCTGGGTCGTACTGGAACACCAGAGACTTGTTTTAAGTAAAAACTCTCTCCGGAAACGTTGTTTCATTCCCATTCGCTCAAAATGATCTGTTCTGATTTTAATTGCTTTCATTTTTCGGCCTTGTTTTAGAACTACTGGCACCGTCATCACGTCCAGTTCTGCGACCAAAATCTTGTGGATTAATTTCCCATTCATATTTGATATTTATTTGATATTTGATATATTTGTTAACTGCAATTGGGTTTACCCCCGGTGGCAGTAGGACAGCACACATTTACACACAAATAATACATAGAACAACACAATCGACACAAACAATACATAGAATAACACTCCAATCAGACCGGTGATCACTGTTTGCTAAAATATCGACTGTTTTATACTTTTTCTTCGGTTTTTGTGGTTTTTGATCAACCGGATTTCGAATTGTTGTGTATATATTCTCTACTACTCAATAATCTTTTATGTCATTTAAGTAGATGGGAACGAGGTGTTCTATCGTCGTCATAAACACTTCACATCTCACCGCAAATTTTGATTGCAGTTTCTTTTGATTTGTCTCAAACATTAATGTTAATGCGCTACTCTAAATTTTTTATCCTGTATTTTGTGGCAAGTGCGAGAAACGCTTCTTAAACAAGCAGACTTAGCATAACGATTACCGAACTCGGAGCGGCTGACGCTTCTTCGAACCAGGAAAGACCAAAATAAACGAATGTTTCAGCTGTTTGACTGCCAAGAAGTGCTGCCTAAGCTAAAAGTGCAGTCTGTTCTCAATTGGGTCAGATTTTGTAGATTTTAAAAAATTCAGAATTAATGACCATAAATTTTAAAATAATCCGGAGATACAGTCGATAAACTAGAGACGTGGTGTCAGCGGTTTACCGTCTTCTCTTGATCGATTACTGAGGTCGTGGCTTTGAATGTCACTCAGGCATATGTGTGTATTTGTGCTTTTGTGCGTAAGTCAATGGCTTGCGATGCAACGATTCCAAATCCAAATAATCCTCTCTGATACCTACAAGCAAATATAACGTTCAAGGTCATCTGTTACATGCCTACGAAGGCACAGCAAGAGGGCAGAGATATAGCTCAAACCCATCTGAAACCCAGGATAGAAATGTGTGTTTCCAGTACCACGCGCCGGCCTGTTTACCATCGCGAAAGAACTGGTATCCATTGAAATAGAGGCTGGGTGGTTTTGGGGGCCGGTCTGGATGGCACGTAGAACCTCGCTTCCCACCGGAATTCGATCCTCCGACCGTCCAACCCGTAGCGATTCGCCCTACCTTCTACATCACCCCGGCCACCAATAAATAAATATGGAGACCCATAACGTGACAGACATCGGAGAGCGTTGGTTTGTAAGAACACTGGAGAGAGAAAGACAACACAATGCAAGTCGGAAAATGAAAATAGAAGATTAATCTTGAAGGTCGTGCGGTATGCGGTAGCTCAGCCGATAATGGCACGCTTGTGCATAATTATGGGTTATAATGGCAATGTCCGACAAATCATAAGAAATGTTATTTTTTTCTATAGCGACTTATTTGATAGAGGTGATCTGTTTCGAAACGTAACGTAGCTTCAAGACTTAAATATAATAACTGAGAACGAAGTTATAACTGATGGGCAGAGGCGGATCGTGTACCAACCTTATCGTTCGAACCTGCTGAATTAATTCGTTTCATATCCAATATATAACACAATTCACTGTCCTGCTGTTAACATTGTTTAAAATTATTCGGGAGGGTTAGGTTACAAAGCGATAGTCCGAATGAATATTTTTGTTGTTATACTCAGTCCGTCCTGGGAAATTTCGCGATATCAAATTAGGCCACACCCCCACCTCTGATATCTTTTCTAACTCATGAATAACTAATTGTTCTAACGTTTGTAAAAAAAACATTATTCTGAGCTAATGAAAGCGTCTCTACAATAAACGCAAAGCAACTGAAAGAATGAAAATGAAGCAAATAATGATCGTCCTCTTTTAGCCGACAGTTATTTCACAACCAGCAGTCTACTGAACTTGCAAAATATTCGCATCACACTTAATGCAGTTTGGGCAGCTTGTTCCAAGTTGAAATTCGAGACAAATAAACATAAAATAATGTGATATTTTAAGTCCACGTTGTTTCGTAATAAAGAGTGTTTGTTGGGCAAGGAATAAAGAAGTCTTAAATCAATTTGTACACAAGGTACGGTAGAAATAAAGTAGAATAATAACGATTGCAATAAATTAAGGAAAAGTTTATTTTAGCGAAGAAAGAAATGTACCGTTCCTTTGGGACAAGAGAAGCGACCAAAGTCATGGGCTGCTCTCCATTTGTGGGATCTGTAACCGCCTTGTGTTGTTCAGAAATACTACAGAACTCCTCTGGACAGAAACTGAGAACATAAAATGTGAAAGAAGGAAAGGGAGTAAAACAGATGAAGAATGCCAACTGACAGATGGGTTCAGAGGAACACGTGACGGCTTCCCTGAAAGCATTGTCATACGTTTCTGCTCACTTTCCTTTTCATATTTGTGTTTCTTGTTTCTTTATTGCTTTTCTTTCCAGTTGTGTATTGCGGTTTATGTTTCTATGGAATCCGGTAACCGACGTTATATTATATGCCGTTTCGGATAATTCGCCTGTTTTTCTACGTCCAGTATTAGAAACGTCGTTGACGTTTACCCCATGCTCCTCTTACTATACGTACGGTAGCAACATGAGGTGAAGCAATGTTCAAGTATTGCTGTAGGATCTTGGAACGCGATTCGTATCTTAAAATCCAGTCTTCTTTAGGCTTTCAACAGTAGAACAGAAGATGTAGAACTCTGAGATCACCATGCTTTTCGTATCTTTGTATGTCCACGTTTAAAACTTTGAACCGTTTTATACGAAATTTTCTATAAATGTTATGGCATTAGACGACACCACAATCGTGCTTTCCAATCTACTGCAATCAGAAAAACAACATGGTGGTTACGCGAGGCAGAAGTTATGCTAGTGATATTTGGGAGTAGTTTAGGCTCTTGAAAAAATATTCCAGTTTTGTTAATGTAATACTTTTATACAACACACAAAAATAATAATAATAATAATAATAATAATAATAATAATAATAATAATAATAACAGTATGGCGCCATGTGAAAATTTATCTTCACAAAGTCAACAGTAATAAGACCACGCAAAGAATCTCTGTGGTCAAATCCGCAAATTTCATTTTTACAGCATCTGTGTTTAGGTCATAAATTCTCCACGAAATAAAACAACAGCAACGACGACAATAATAATAATAATAATAGTAATGTCGCGGAATTTAATATCTTTGCAGTAGAAAATATGCTTACCAACTTCTTATATTTCTTAATTTCTTATGTAGGCTTTAATTTCTCAATGCTAGTTTCATGTTTCTGTACCTTGTATAACGATATTGACAGCGAAAGCAATCATATCCTGGGTGAAAGAGACGAAGACTGTAAATTTACATTTCTTACTAGACTCAGCGTATATATATGTGCATATTATGTATATCTGTATCCATATACACACTAATATATTGAAACTTTTGAAAAAATATAGCCGTTGTATGTTGTTACCAAAACTATTAGTTTATTATGTGTTCCTATATTTTGCCTCTACTACAGATAAGAGATTAATTCATAAGCTTTGCTCTCCTTTCGGAAGATCAGGAAGAATGTTTAGGGAGGAAATGTGGTGATACAGTAGAGGGTGCCTTTGATTGTTGACTGTGAACGGTTTGTGTCGGAGACTCGGAACACTTCCACCGGGTGCATAGTACCACGCACTGATGGAAAAGAACCAGAGATTTGCTTCGGTACCTGTTTTTGGTTTGACAGTGCCGAACGTAGCAACATGTACAGACGGAATGTAAACTAAGCGAATTTGTTGTTTCAACGGGAAATGTTCGCAGATTCCAGAATTGTTATTGAGTTTTGAACAATATTTTAAACAATTCCTGTTCATGTGAACATGTACTTAGTTTCAAAATTACCTAACACGGCAACTTAAAAAATGTTTTTAAAACTCAGACACTAAATTGATGAAATAATAAAAAAATCAGATGGTTTTATATTAATAATTGTCCAACGAGATGCAACACAAAAGCAGTCTATTTGTTATTCTGCAAGTTCACTCTACATGTTTCGGGTGTCAACCACACCCATCATCAGGAGTACACAAAACTATAACTACAGCCTCCGGTACTGGTCATATTTTTTATTGTGAAGTTACCTCCCTCCAACGTGGCCATCTTGTTTTGTGTACTCCTGATGATGGGTGTGGTTGACACCGGAAACATGTAGAGTGAACTTACAGAATAATAAATAGATTGCTTTGTGTTGCATCTGGTTGGACAATTATTAATATATACCAGCGATGCACGGAACCATAAACATAAAATTCATCAGACGGTTATGTTGTCTGAAAGCACTAACTGCGGGAAAATTGACGGTGGAATACTGAGTAGAATACTTTCTAGTGTTGTTTATGGGTAAAATCTTCTGCTTCTCACAATAACCTTTTTCTTGTTTACAAAGAATGTCCAAGAAGTTCTCGGTCTTCAAGCGCAACCCCTTCTAAAATCATGCAATAAATGGTCTTGGTTTGTAGACTTTTTGCATTATGTTACTCTTTTCTAGTCCATCCTGACGTGTTTTTTAAGGAGAGAGAATTATTTTTTTATGAAGGAGGTGTTTATATTGGCAGTTTAAGAAGTGTCGTTAAAAGAAGGAGTTTTTTATGTACGTTCTGTAGAAACGTAGGGATCTGCTACACAAATCTACGATTTATAAAATCTGGCATTCAGCGATTATGGATTAAGCTAGTCGACGGCGCCTGAATGACGAAAACATATATAAGGTTATCGAAACATGTGAGATGTTTAGCCTTTTGTGTGTGTGAAGATCGACGTTTTCCATTACGGAAAATGGTGGAAGAAGTAGGAATAGGCGTAGGATAGTGTTACAAAATCTTGACCAAAAATTTTGTCGTATGACCTATTGCAACAAAATTCATTGAACGACTTATGACGCTAGAATGAAAATTGCATCTGCATAGATTGCATCTCTAACTGCTGGCTGAGGTGGCAGGAGACTCATGAAATTAATTACTACGTGTAATGATACCGTGTCCTGTGGGCAAGATTTCGAAAAGAAGCAGCAGTCCTCCAGACGATTTCCAAGACCGTAAGAGGCATGACAGCAGAACATATGAACACAATTTTTATTGTTTTCTTCAACTGTCGATGTCCGACGCATTCCGATTTTGTCCCAAGAGGACAAACGGTAATTCAAGCGTTATTTCTGAGCTTTTTAGGGCGTATACGAGTCGCAGTACGAAAGAAATTACGGGAAAATTGGCGAGGACAAATTTTGTTCCTTCTTCATAATGAGGTCCCAGTCCACACGGCGCTCTCGCTCAGAAGTCTCTAACACAACAAACTCCGGGGATTCCCCATCTACCCCACAACCCTAACCTCGCTACAACATATCTTTTCTGTTCTCGAAAGTAAAAGTTCTTATGGACCGTGATTAGAATCGGTAGTGGAAAGAAAAGGAAAACGGTCTGGAATATTACACAAATTTTGTGAATACCTTAATTTCAAACGATGGGAAAAAAAATTGACACTTTTTGGAATCATTTTAAAGCAGGAGAGGACTGTTTCGAGCATAATACCCTTTGCTAAAATTTATCTGTTACGTATTGTTTTATTGAATCAATACGAAAACTTTATCAGGCATTGGCCCTGTATGATGTATGCTACAAAGATGAATGCCCCCCCCCCTCCACATATTGTGAGAGCTTATTTGACGCATAAGGTTACATATTGTAGAAAACTGAAATGTGGTCTTTAATTGTAATCTGGGAGGCATGGAAAGGAAAGTGAGTTCATGTTGTCAAATACGTTTCATACGAATCGAAGTAAGTGCTTTTCGTTATATTCCAATGCTGTCTTAATTTTGATAACTGATAATTGTCGTATATCCTATTCAATTTTATAATTGAATACGACATATGATCATTATCAGTTGTCAACAGTAAGTCGGCATCAGAATACAACACTTAAAAACATTCCGTTTAGGATAATGAAACATAAGTACAAATACAAATTGATAGTGAATCTCAAACAAGTAGGTTGTCAGTTTATCGAATGGATATAACTGGTTTAGAACTGGATCAAGTGTTGGGCTGTTGTGACAGAGATAATGTATATCAGGATTCCGTAAGAAACAATTTTTTTAGAGTCGCAGAGACCATAAGCTTCTATAAAAGACAGATCGTCATGGTGGCAATTATTTGTTAAAAATATTCTTGATATTTTAATATTACAAACTTCAGATATTTACAGATTCACTCGACATCTTGCGTAGAAAGCAAAGAAGAACCGCTTATTGTTGTTTAGGGAAATAATCACTGTTAATTGTGATAATTATATGAAACATATTAGTAGATGTTGGCCTCCATTTTTCACCGTGTTTAGAAGTTTCAAGTGTGTGAACATTGTTTTAACGTAAAGTGCTGAGACCAATAGGTAATTAATTTTGAAACACCGGTTCAGTTTCGTTTCTGGATCCCCAGTTTCTGTCTTTTTATAAATACATAATACACTGGTAGAAATGGCGGCTCGCCGTCTGTAACTAAAGCCACCAAGAAAAGGATGATACAAGAACATCGTGCTGTATGGACGGGAGACAACTGCCTCATTGAGGGGCAGAGATAGAAGCAACCTTAATGGTTATTTTCTCTTCATATATAAAGATCAAAGGTCCAGTTAGCTGTAGCAGTTCAAATCAACAAGGGTATAAGAGAAGAGGTTTGTATAAGAATCATCGAAAAATGTTTCTGCCTTTATGGTCCTTGGAATTTCTCATACACTTGAAGTCTATTGAAATTTGGGATTCTCACGGCGCTGAGTGTTAGGATTGTGTCTTGTGAGAGGCGATGATGAATAATTTACTAGAATTTTTCTACTTTTCGAAGAAACCTGCTGCATTTATTTTCCTGAGAATGGGCTCCAATGATGAAAAAGGGGAGCAAGATGCTTCTAGGAAAATTGTGTACCTTTCTACCAGATGACAAGGCAGTTATATCCTAGAACACCTTTATGTTTGAAACATTTCATCATCTTCGATAATGATTGTAATTTCTTTTCGAATAAGCTGTTGGAAGAGACATATAAAAATTCATTTGGAAACAAATCGACATAAATATTTAAAAAAAAAAATCCCTACAAAGGAAGCAGAATGCCTTTCACCAAGGCTATTTTCATCGATCATCTACATTATGAAAATATAAACCGTATCTAATGCAACCTATAGTTCTTCATTTTATGAAGAATTACCCTCCTTTTACGAATACGGAAGTTTTATTGCTATATTCAATGCTGCCCCAACTGCAACCTATCATTATCTAATCGAAACCAGTCTACACACCCGCACGCAAAGTCACTCACTTCCATTTTAATATCATCATTGTATTTACACTATATCTTCAGCCACAGTTTTGTAAGCATAATCGTGTCTCCGGCGTGGTATGTGTGATTCGTTTTTCTATGTTTCAAAATTATTAAGCCAATTTTTAAGCGCGTCCGCGAATTCGTGAAGAGCGTCTATTAGCTACGCCATGTCTGTCTGTCTGTCCGTCCATCCAACCGCACGGAAACACGCGGCTCCCTCTGTAAATGTTTTCATGAAATTATACATATGAATGTTTTTCCAAAGTGTGTCGAGAAAATTCAATTTTTATTAAAATCTGAGAAGAATAACGGGTACGTTACATGAATACATACGCCCATATATGATGACATCTGTCTCAGTTCTTCCTGGAATGAGAAATGTTTCGAACAAAAGTTGTAGAGAAATAAAACCCATCAATTTAAGTTAAATGTAGTTTTTCTGTAAATCATGCTGTTTATGATATAATGGAAAAATATGGTAAGCTGGTAAAAACTACGCAGTTCACTCACCAATAAATGCACTATTTATTAACTTGGTTAAAAGTTTTAAATTTACATTAAAATAACAATAATATCGCCCCTACATGTTTCGGTCTTTAATGACCATAATCAGGGACGTAATTTTACCGAGTGGTTTAACATAAATATAACTTTAGTTACGTACAGATAAAGCTCCCTGATGATGGTCATTAAAGACCGAAACATGTAGGAGCGAAATTTTTGTGTATTTTAATGTAAATTTAAAACTTTTAACCAAGTTAATAAATAGTGCACTTGTTGGTGTGTGAACTGCGTAGATTTCAGAATACACGGTTCAACGGTAAAAACGGTAAAAAATATTTTTCATTATTGGCCCATATGGTGTTAAAGAGTCAGATAGGTGCTCGTGTAGGCTGGTCATTAAACTTGTCCCATCTATTTGAAGATTCACATGGCTTGACGAGTGTTAACGAAAATCTCAAAACTAAACTATCCTGAAAAATCAGTTTCAATAATCTTCGAACTCTTTAATACCTACGTGCAGTGCTGGGAAGTGAAGGTCTGTGACTAAGTAGTGAGAGTTAGTATTAACAGGACAGGCAACGTACGTAACACTGAGGAGCGTTCTTGCATCTATTGTTGCAGTGGAAAAGCAATAAGTATTAAGTATTCTGTGTTTGTGTTTGTAGCCTTAAGTATTCAGCATGCAATGCTCAAGCGCCATATTGTCATCTGTGGCCTGTCCTGCTCTACTTTTTTTTCACATTTTCTCATAAACGGCACGATTTTCGACAAAAAGTTATAGAACATAAAATATGTGTATTGAGTTTCATTTCAAATTTATCTGAAATATTTCTCATTCTAAGAATAAATGAGCAAAAAATGTTTTAAAATTTAAAGTATCCATTATTCTTGTTAGATTTTAATGAAACTTTAATTTTCTCAACAGATTTTCGAAAAATACAGGGATATCAAATTTCATGAAAATCCGTCCAGTGGGAACCGAGATGCTCCATGCGGACAGACTAACAGATAAACAAAAGGAAGATAATAGTGGCTTTTCACAATTTTGCGAAAGCGTCTTAAAACTGAATTGAATAATGTTTGTTTTCAGCCTCAATTATATTCTCGTCATGGAAGAACAGACGAGTTTCTTGTTGAACTATAAATATTAAACAGTAGCTCTCTGCAGTATCTTACAGTGTATTTTATGATTGTCTACTAACCAGTGAAAAGTTACCATTCATGTGCTTAATCTATCTAACAGTGGACTCTGATGGGACATCGACCGGAATTACAGACAGGTTCTGACAGCGGTGTGAGAATGTTGAGGGTTGTTTGACCGTGCATCTTCCTCACGAAATAAAGTGAACGCCATCTTGATGCAACTAAGTAATTTTATTGATGTATTCTTAGCTCGACATGTTTCGGGTACATACGCCCATCATCAGGAGCATTAGATGTTGAGTTGCAGCATATGGTTTTCTGCACCGAGTTTTTG
>Ga0123352_10014787_pt1 | contig 12430 bp, 7 predicted proteins | sample TergutLab28metaG_FD_89700 | JGI IMG/M metagenome (GOLD analysis project Ga0123352, IMG submission 89700) | Labiotermes labralis P1 segment gut microbial communities from Petit-Saut dam, French Guiana - Lab288 P1 | ecosystem: Host-associated > Arthropoda: Insects > Digestive system > Gut ... | reverse complement strand
CGACTCAGCCTCTAACAGAAATGAGTACCAGGAGCATTTCCTGGGGGTAAAGGCGGCCGGTGCGTAAGGCTGACAACCTTACCACCATTCTGTGCCGTTGTCACGAAATCTGGGAACCTTAACTTCCTGCAACCCTCTGTGCCTGTCCAGGCCTGTAACAGGACTGCTTTACCTTTATCTATTAATTTCTGGTTAATTCACCGATACAAATATTATTAGGAAAATCTTCTCCGTCTCTTGATTAACGTCGAATCCCACCTCCCAGAAGACGCAGTTTCGGTACCCACAATAGAATGACGTAACTTCCCTGACCTGGCATACACAATGCTGACAAATGCAGGACTACAAAACACACAACGCATGCAGAAGACTCCTACTATAATACTAGACACTCTTTGGTCGAAAAAGAGAAAGATCCTTTTACATTCCTCCATTTTTCGTGGTCTCCTGACTTAACACCTTCTGTAATGGAAAACTCGTCAACGGTTTGTACATCCCCGATATAAACTAATATCCTGCGAACCTTACAAGCAGAGTCTATGCACTCGTACTGACAGAATGGATCAGGACTGGAATACAAAAGACTGAAATTACAAGTGAGGGCACGTGGGTGTATGCTTGATAACAGACCCTTTTCAGAATCGAAAGTTACTACAAAATCCAGTCCTCTCCCTTGAGGTTAACCCAATGCGGCAGAACTTGAGTGTAATAACGAACATAACAATGGGGTGTAGAAATTCTGGGGTTGCGTACACATGGGAAGCTATCTGTGGGCCTGCTGCTGATGCAGTATCTATAGAATGCGCGGAGAATTCGAAAAGAAGGAACAACGAAAATTTTCGGACCTAAAATATGAAAATTAAATCACGTAACTAGAATTTCGTGGCAAAGCACTGTTTTAGTACAAATTTGACGTTCATAGGACCGTGCAGCGTAATATTATTTCAATAGTAAAACCAACAAGATGCATCAATGTATCAAATTTATTTTATTTTGGAATGACACTCTACACGTTTCGGAGGTCTTTCCGTCCCTCATCAGCAGTAGTATCCGTGTTGCAGGCTGAAGCCTGCAACACGGATACTATTCAAACCCAACCGCACCAAATCTCCAACACACAGCGAACCAAGAACAAAACGACCAATTTGGTAATTCAACAGCATAGTCGCAAGCTCCTGATGATGGATATATTAATGTCCGAAACATGTTGAGTACATAAGAAGTAAAATAAAGTAGCAAGTGACATCAAATTGGTCTTTTATTCTTCAGCTTTTACGCTTTGTTCATCCACCTGAATTGCTTTTGAGAATCTGACAGTCTAATATTTGAGGTTCTCAAGTAAGTGCTTATGAAGTGACTGTCAGTCTGACTGCGCGCTTTGGAAAAGTATTTCTGCCTGTTCTGCAGATAAGGACAGCACAGTTCTATCGTCCGTACCCTCTTTGCCGAATTGAAAGGCATCACGACGCAAAAACTCCTGTCTATGTAATTTAAATACTAACAACGTGTCTGTCAAACGACAAGTCGCCACAATATTCACGCGCTATTCCACGACCTCTTTCATAAGTCCTTTCTTTATCTTGAGAGGAAACAAAGTGTTAATTTCATCTATAAGAGTACTGGAAATGACTTATGCAATGTTGCATTGTATGCCCGACACTCTTTCTTCGGCCTCGGTTCTTATTTCATATAGAAAATCTTCGTAGTAGTATAAGCTCGATGATCAAATGTTTCTTCGACCTCTGCGCGTACCTTGCAGGGGACCAAAGCTTAAATCAGGTCATTTACAATTTGGGTATCATACAGGAAGTCCGTAAATGGTTTATTCCGATTTTGTGAAGAGCGGTCAGCCGTTCATGTATTACAATCTGGGTGCCCCGAGTGGCTGAGCAACATCAAAACGTTATTCAACATTCTGCCACAAGTTACGCATTCGTGGTCAGTTTTTGAGCAGGACTGTGCAAACCGCGGCTTTAGCTCGTGCACTGTCGACAGCAGCGGGAGAAAGTACGCTCTGTATGTTACAAACTCGAACAGAAGTAAATCCATTTTTTGTCAAGTCCCGTGATCTTGGAGGCCATTCCACTGGGCCACATTACCGCACTGGAGGATTTACCTCTACCTAGAGGGCAGAATGCCGATCCCAGTGGCTGGCGCGGTCTAAGGCGTAGGTCTGGGGCCCCTCGCCTGCCGAAATTGTGGGTTCGATTCCCGCGGGGGGTATGGATGTCTGTCTGTTGTGTGTGTGTTGTATGTTGTCACCTAACGGTCTCTGCGAAGAGCTAATCACTCTTCCAGGGGAGTCCTACTGTGTGTCTTAAGCCGTTGTGTGTGATCTAGAAACCTCAAGAATAAGGACGCCATGGCCTGCGTTGGGCAGCAGCGCCATAGGAGAAAGAAGAAGTGGGCGGAACGCATAGCTGGCTCCAATCTCGAGTTAAATTAAAACTTTTTGGGTGGGTATTTCGCGCGGTTTACTCTTCGAAACAGTACCGTAAACGGGACCTTAGTAATTAAATAAGAAAATCTAAAAACTTTTACGCACATTCTGTGTATATAGGGATTTGTCTAGTCTTTGTATTAAGAACCAAAGGAATGTTTAAGACTGCACAACGGTTGGCGGAGAAAACACTGGCAACATTACTTTCCGGCATGAGGCGCAGTTTGTAAGTACAGTACCGTATGGACAATAATAAAAATGTCTTTACAAAAATAATTAAACTGACCTATATTAGGATAGTGTCTGACGGTGAGACTAAACCTCAGTCTTCTAACACAGGAGGGATAATTAATTCCTCATTTAGTCAGCCAGAATCGAAAGTGGCTCAAAACACGACCTGAATGTCGGGTTTCCTTCTCAGAGACACGCCTAAGACAGGAGTGACACAAAGCCGCTATCGAAAGCTGTCTATAAAAACAATATTCAGGTGATTCTGATGTGCGTCATCCCCGTTGTGTTAGTACAATATTAAGGAGCTTGGTGTATTAATACTTACAGTCGAGCACAACTATATTTGCCTCTAGTATTACAGGAGGATTATAACAACGACATGTTTCGGCCCTATATGTGGGCCATCTTCAGGTTGTGACTGGACTTTCGGTTCAGTTATACAGGAATGCGTGGAGCGTTCTTGGGGAGTTCTGGGGGGAGGGGGGCGGGTCGATCTCGACTGTAAGTATTAATAAACCAGGCTCCTTAATATTCAGGTGACCATGAGCAGCGTTTTGAAAGATTTTCTTGGGGGGCGGGGGGGGGGGGAAGGGGTTGTCATAACTAACTGTCAGTAACCTATTGCATATAGACAAGCAAATATAAAAAGCCATCAAACACTGAAATCAAATACTTCATTTTATGAATCCATGGCTCTTGCCGAAGTTGCCTCCTAAAGTGCGGCCCCAAAAGCTCATCTAGCTGGCCACCCCTGGTCCATTATACGTTTTTGTCTGGTGAAGACACCTGCAACTCGGGGGACAAGAGAGACAGAAGACTGAAAGCTCGACAGATGGGATACTTCTCGGGGATAGCTCAATCACTATAGAGACTAGACTACGGACTGAATGACCGAGGATCGTGTTCCGGTTTCCGACAACGGCACAGGATATTTCTCTTGCTTGTACACTAGTGCTCAGAGCAGATCTGAGACCATACCGACCAATTATTCAATGGTCGCGCAGTCGGGGTCACCATGCCGAACACTTACATCCATCAAGTGTAAAAGTTAAGAACACGTGGAGCTACGCCTCCAGTCCATCATGGCACAGTGCTTAATTGAGCACAGAGACAACTTCTGTTACTTGACGATATTAACCCTTATCCTCCTAATGTGGAGAATATGGTGAGTTCCTAATAATGCCATCAAAAGGCAGATGGGATTTAATTCGGCGTTTCAAGTGTTAATCAATTGCTGACAGACGTTAGATGAAGGAAGGCAATGAAAAGATTACAGAACAGTTCAGAGCTACTGCTGTAGCAGATTATAGTGAACAATATTGGTTTTAAATGGGAGAGAAATGATAAAGCAAAACTGTTAAGGATGCTTATTATTATACCTGTCAATGAAGGAAGAGAAACGTAAAGACGCGTAGAGAGATGATCCGACCAATACGGAGTCTTCGAACGTGCCGTGACGTTCTAATCCATGTCTTGAAAAATAAGATATTCGGATCATAACACCAGCCGGCGAACGAGAAAACACAGTGCTGAGGAGATACTGAGCATGCGAGGGTAAAAAGTGCACAGTGAAGAACTTCGTAAATGGCACTTCTCGCCTGACATGTTTAAAATGATGAGACAGAGCACGACAAGATTGGCAAGACATAAAGGAAGCATGTCAAAAACTATTTAAAAAAAAGAACTTTCCATTAGTAAACCTGGAAGTAAAAGACCATCTGAAAAACTAGGTGTAAAAGGTATAATAATATTAAAATGAATCTGTAATAAATCGGCTTAAAGTTGTATATTTTATTCTTTTGACTCAGGGAAGGGGTAGGAAGCGTGCTGGTGTGGACATCATTATCAAAATTTAGGGCCTGTACAATGCAGGGAAATTCATACCTGGTCGAAAAACTCCCCAGGGTACCAAGAAAGATCCTAATCCATGGGGTTAGTCAACCAGCCAAATAGACAGCCCATATATCAATTTGAAGACAGGGCAGTCATGCAAGCTTCTTAAGCTTAATATTCAATAAAATATTCAATAATTTCTGAAGTTGATCTCTCGGCAAATAATTAGCCTTTTGACGCCCAGTAGCAATTTTACGTAAGACCAGTTTCGACAATAAAATTTTCTCCGTTTTGTCTATAGATAGCATTCTTGTGTTGTGTGTGTGTGTGTGTGTCTCAGACCGAAGAGAGAACTTTCCTTTATAAAATTAAATGATTGGTTTTTGTAACCTATAAGGAATGTGTTTACTGCGCGGTACGACCTGAATCTTTAAATACAATTCAAGTTCATCTCAGTTTTAGAGGGCTAATGTAACTGTAACACAGAATATTATGAACTAGGGTAGCGAAGTGTGTATAGCGAATAGGCTAAGAGCTGGAAGGTCCGGTTTTTGAATCACCGCAAAGAAAAGACGCTTTTTTTATCCCCAAAAGTTCAAGAAAAGCTTTGGCGCCAACCTTCACCTAGCGTCGAGGTTACGCATGAGTAGGGGCACGTCCACACTCTCGCAATATGTCTTCATGGTGTGGACAAGGGCAGCTTACCTTTATATCAGATACAAATGAAATGAAGTGAAATGCCAACTTGATGCAACAATGTAATTTATTGAAGTTTCTTTAGCTCGACATGTTTCGGGCGCATACGCCCATCATCAGGAGCACTAGATGTTAAGTTGCAGCATGTGGTTTTCTGCACCGAGTTTGTAGATGTGTGGTGGTCCTGAGAGCCGCTTCGTAGGTCCTGTGTCCCGGAAACACGACATATGCAGCGGCTCTCAAGACCACCACCACCCATCTACAAACTCGGTGCAGAAAACCATATGCTGCAACTTAACATCTAGTGCTCCTGATGATGGGCGTATGCGCCCGAAACATGTCAAGCTAAAGAAACTTCAATAAATTACATTGTTGCATCAAGTTGGCATTTCACTTTATTTCATGATGAAGCTGCACGGTCAAACAACCCTCAGATTAGATACAAAGTCAGCTCTAGACACAATCACAGTTACTATGATCTACTAGCTAGGCAGCAACATTTCGCAGTAAGGCTCTCCTCGCCTGCAGATGAAGGCAGCAAATTAAACCGAAATGTTGCTATCTGTCCGCCCAACTACATGACTTCACCTCCCAGAATACGGTAGCCATCACGGTCACAGCTATGACAGCCCCACGCTCTATGTCTATCACCAGATTCACTTTATCATGATTCATTCATCATTCATTACCCAGTCTGCCTTGCGATGGATCCACAGCCTTTTGCAAAGCGAATTTCCCACAGAGTGCGATATAGTGCCTCATCTTTCAATTTTCCACACCCTCTAACTTCCTTAACGTCTTATTTTCATTTTATTACCGTGCAATGTGATAACAATATTTATTAAAACAAACTAATAGCACATACTTGTCAAACCATAAAAACCACATTATCTGATGAAAATGGATTTAAAATATCTCCTACATGTTTCAATCCCTCTATGGGATCATCCTGAGGGAGCGTAAATTAGTGTAGGAATGAAGTTACTAAGACAGACTGTACATGAGGTTATCTGGTACCAGATAACCTCATGTACAGTCTGTCTTAGTAACTTCATTCCTACACTAATTTACGCTCCCTCAGGATGATCCCATAGAGGGATTGAAACATGTAGGAGATATTTTAAATCCATTTTCATCAGATAATGTGGTTTTTATGGTTTGACAAGTATGTGCTATTAGTTTGTTTTAATAAATATTGTTATCACATTGCACGGTAATAAAATGAAAATAAGACGTTAAGGAAGTTAGAGGGTGTGGAAAATTGAAAGATGAGGCACTATATCGCACTCTGTGGGAAATTCGCTTTGCAAAAGGCTGTGGATCCATCGCAAGGCAGACTGGGTAATGAATGATGAATGAATCATGATAAAGTGAATCTGGTGATAGACATAGAGCGTGGGGCTGTCATAGCTGTGACCGTGATGGCTACCGTATTCTGGGAGGTGAAGTCATGTAGTTGGGCGGACAGATAGCAACATTTCGGTTTAATTTGCTGCCTTCATCTGCAGGCGAGGAGAGCCTTACTGCGAAATGTTGCTGCCTAGCTAGTAGATCATAGTAACTGTGATTGTGTCTAGAGCTGACTTTGTATCTAATCTGAGGGTTGTTTGACCGTGCAGCTTCATCATGAAATAAAGTGAAATGCCAACTTGATGCAACAATGTAATTTATTGAAGTTTCTTTAGCTTGACATGTTTCGGGCGCATACGCCCATCATCAGGAGCACTAGATGTTAAGTTGCAGCATATGGTTTTCTGCACCGAGTTTGTAGATGGGTGGTGGTGGTCTTGAGAGCCGCTGCATATGTCGTGTTTCCGGGACACAGGACCTACGAAGCGGCTCTCAGGACCACCACACATCTACAAACTCGGTGCAGAAAACCACATGCTGCAACTTAACATCTAGTGCTCCTGATGATGGGCGTATGCGCCCGAAACATGTCGAGCTAAAGAAACTTCAATAAATTACATTGTTGCATCAAGTTGGCATTTCACTTCATTTCATTTGTATCTGATATAAAGGTAAGCTGCCCTTGTCCACACCATGAAGACATATTGCGAGAGTGTGGACGTGCCCCTACTCATGCGTAACCTCGACGCTAGGTGAAGGTTGGCGCCAAAGCTTTTCTTGAACTTTTGGGGATAAAAAAAGCGTCTTTTCTTTGCGGTGATTCAAAAACCGGACCTTCCAGCTCTTAGCCTATTCGCTATACACACTTCGCTACCCTAGTTCATAATATTCTGTGTTACAGTTACATTAGCCCTCTAAAACTGAGATGAACTTGAATTGTATTTAAAGATTCAGGTCGTACCGCGCAGTAAACACATTCCTTATAGGTTACAAAAACCAATCATTTAATTTTATAAAGGAAAGTTCTCTCTTCGGTCTGAGACACACACACACACACACAACACAAGAATGCTATCTATAGACAAAACGGAGAAAATTTTATTGTCGAAACTGGTCTTACGTAAAATTGCTACTGGGCGTCAAAAGGCTAATTATTTGCCGAGAGATCAACTTCAGAAATTATTGAATATTTTATTGAATATTAAGCTTAAGAAGCTTGCATGACTGCCCTGTCTTCAAATTGATATATGGGCTGTCTATTTGGCTGGTTGACTAACCCCATGGATTAGGATCTTTCTTGGTACCCTGGGGAGTTTTTCGACCAGGTATGAATTTCCCTGCATTGTACAGGCCCTAAATTTTGATAATGATGTCCACACCAGCACGCTTCCTACCCCTTCCCTGAGTCAAAAGAATAAAATATACAACTTTAAGCCGATTTATTACAGATTCATTTTAATATTATTATACCTTTTACACCTAGTTTTTCAGATGGTCTTTTACTTCCAGGTTTACTAATGGAAAGTTCTTTTTTTTAAATAGTTTTTGACATGCTTCCTTTATGTCTTGCCAATCTTGTCGTGCTCTGTCTCATCATTTTAAACATGTCAGGCGAGAAGTGCCATTTACGAAGTTCTTCACTGTGCACTTTTTACCCTCGCATGCTCAGTATCTCCTCAGCACTGTGTTTTCTCGTTCGCCGGCTGGTGTTATGATCCGAATATCTTATTTTTCAAGACATGGATTAGAACGTCACGGCACGTTCGAAGACTCCGTATTGGTCGGATCATCTCTCTACGCGTCTTTACGTTTCTCTTCCTTCATTGACAGGTATAATAATAAGCATCCTTAACAGTTTTGCTTTATCATTTCTCTCCCATTTAAAACCAATATTGTTCACTATAATCTGCTACAGCAGTAGCTCTGAACTGTTCTGTAATCTTTTCATTGCCTTCCTTCATCTAACGTCTGTCAGCAATTGATTAACACTTGAAACGCCGAATTAAATCCCATCTGCCTTTTGATGGCATTATTAGGAACTCACCATATTCTCCACATTAGGAGGATAAGGGTTAATATCGTCAAGTAACAGAAGTTGTCTCTGTGCTCAATTAAGCACTGTGCCATGATGGACTGGAGGCGTAGCTCCACGTGTTCTTAACTTTTACACTTGATGGATGTAAGTGTTCGGCATGGTGACCCCGACTGCGCGACCATTGAATAATTGGTCGGTATGGTCTCAGATCTGCTCTGAGCACTAGTGTACAAGCAAGAGAAATATCCTGTGCCGTTGTCGGAAACCGGAACACGATCCTCGGTCATTCAGTCCGTAGTCTAGTCTCTATAGTGATTGAGCTATCCCCGAGAAGTATCCCATCTGTCGAGCTTTCAGTCTTCTGTCTCTCTTGTCCCCCGAGTTGCAGGTGTCTTCACCAGACAAAAACGTATAATGGACCAGGGGTGGCCAGCTAGATGAGCTTTTGGGGCCGCACTTTAGGAGGCAACTTCGGCAAGAGCCATGGATTCATAAAATGAAGTATTTGATTTCAGTGTTTGATGGCTTTTTATATTTGCTTGTCTATATGCAATAGGTTACTGACAGTTAGTTATGACAACCCCTTCCCCCCCCCCCCGCCCCCCAAGAAAATCTTTCAAAACGCTGCTCATGGTCACCTGAATATTAAGGAGCCTGGTTTATTAATACTTACAGTCGAGATCGACCCGCCCCCCTCCCCCCAGAACTCCCCAAGAACGCTCCACGCATTCCTGTATAACTGAACCGAAAGTCCAGTCACAACCTGAAGATGGCCCACATATAGGGCCGAAACATGTCGTTGTTATAATCCTCCTGTAATACTAGAGGCAAATATAGTTGTGCTCGACTGTAAGTATTAATACACCAAGCTCCTTAATATTGTACTAACACAACGGGGATGACGCACATCAGAATCACCTGAATATTGTTTTTATAGACAGCTTTCGATAGCGGCTTTGTGTCACTCCTGTCTTAGGCGTGTCTCTGAGAAGGAAACCCGACATTCAGGTCGTGTTTTGAGCCACTTTCGATTCTGGCTGACTAAATGAGGAATTAATTATCCCTCCTGTGTTAGAAGACTGAGGTTTAGTCTCACCGTCAGACACTATCCTAATATAGGTCAGTTTAATTATTTTTGTAAAGACATTTTTATTATTGTCCATACGGTACTGTACTTACAAACTGCGCCTCATGCCGGAAAGTAATGTTGCCAGTGTTTTCTCCGCCAACCGTTGTGCAGTCTTAAACATTCCTTTGGTTCTTAATACAAAGACTAGACAAATCCCTATATACACAGAATGTGCGTAAAAGTTTTTAGATTTTCTTATTTAATTACTAAGGTCCCGTTTACGGTACTGTTTCGAAGAGTAAACCGCGCGAAATACCCACCCAAAAAGTTTTAATTTAACTCGAGATTGGAGCCAGCTATGCGTTCCGCCCACTTCTTCTTTCTCCTATGGCGCTGCTGCCCAACGCAGGCCATGGCGTCCTTATTCTTGAGGTTTCTAGATCACACACAACGGCTTAAGACACACAGTAGGACTCCCCTGGAAGAGTGATTAGCTCTTCGCAGAGACCGTTAGGTGACAACATACAACACACACACAACAGACAGACATCCATACCCCCCGCGGGAATCGAACCCACAATTTCGGCAGGCGAGGGGCCCCAGACCTACGCCTTAGACCGCGCCAGCCACTGGGATCGGCATTCTGCCCTCTAGGTAGAGGTAAATCCTCCAGTGCGGTAATGTGGCCCAGTGGAATGGCCTCCAAGATCACGGGACTTGACAAAAAATGGATTTACTTCTGTTCGAGTTTGTAACATACAGAGCGTACTTTCTCCCGCTGCTGTCGACAGTGCACGAGCTAAAGCCGCGGTTTGCACAGTCCTGCTCAAAAACTGACCACGAATGCGTAACTTGTGGCAGAATGTTGAATAACGTTTTGATGTTGCTCAGCCACTCGGGGCACCCAGATTGTAATACATGAACGGCTGACCGCTCTTCACAAAATCGGAATAAACCATTTACGGACTTCCTGTATGATACCCAAATTGTAAATGACCTGATTTAAGCTTTGGTCCCCTGCAAGGTACGCGCAGAGGTCGAAGAAACATTTGATCATCGAGCTTATACTACTACGAAGATTTTCTATATGAAATAAGAACCGAGGCCGAAGAAAGAGTGTCGGGCATACAATGCAACATTGCATAAGTCATTTCCAGTACTCTTATAGATGAAATTAACACTTTGTTTCCTCTCAAGATAAAGAAAGGACTTATGAAAGAGGTCGTGGAATAGCGCGTGAATATTGTGGCGACTTGTCGTTTGACAGACACGTTGTTAGTATTTAAATTACATAGACAGGAGTTTTTGCGTCGTGATGCCTTTCAATTCGGCAAAGAGGGTACGGACGATAGAACTGTGCTGTCCTTATCTGCAGAACAGGCAGAAATACTTTTCCAAAGCGCGCAGTCAGACTGACAGTCACTTCATAAGCACTTACTTGAGAACCTCAAATATTAGACTGTCAGATTCTCAAAAGCAATTCAGGTGGATGAACAAAGCGTAAAAGCTGAAGAATAAAAGACCAATTTGATGTCACTTGCTACTTTATTTTACTTCTTATGTACTCAACATGTTTCGGACATTAATATATCCATCATCAGGAGCTTGCGACTATGCTGTTGAATTACCAAATTGGTCGTTTTGTTCTTGGTTCGCTGTGTGTTGGAGATTTGGTGCGGTTGGGTTTGAATAGTATCCGTGTTGCAGGCTTCAGCCTGCAACACGGATACTACTGCTGATGAGGGACGGAAAGACCTCCGAAACGTGTAGAGTGTCATTCCAAAATAAAATAAATTTGATACATTGATGCATCTTGTTGGTTTTACTATTGAAATAATATTACGCTGCACGGTCCTATGAACGTCAAATTTGTACTAAAACAGTGCTTTGCCACGAAATTCTAGTTACGTGATTTAATTTTCATATTTTAGGTCCGAAAATTTTCGTTGTTCCTTCTTTTCGAATTCTCCGCGCATTCTATAGATACTGCATCAGCAGCAGGCCCACAGATAGCTTCCCATGTGTACGCAACCCCAGAATTTCTACACCCCATTGTTATGTTCGTTATTACACTCAAGTTCTGCCGCATTGGGTTAACCTCAAGGGAGAGGACTGGATTTTGTAGTAACTTTCGATTCTGAAAAGGGTCTGTTATCAAGCATACACCCACGTGCCCTCACTTGTAATTTCAGTCTTTTGTATTCCAGTCCTGATCCATTCTGTCAGTACGAGTGCATAGACTCTGCTTGTAAGGTTCGCAGGATATTAGTTTATATCGGGGATGTACAAACCGTTGACGAGTTTTCCATTACAGAAGGTGTTAAGTCAGGAGACCACGAAAAATGGAGGAATGTAAAAGGATCTTTCTCTTTTTCGACCAAAGAGTGTCTAGTATTATAGTAGGAGTCTTCTGCATGCGTTGTGTGTTTTGTAGTCCTGCATTTGTCAGCATTGTGTATGCCAGGTCAGGGAAGTTACGTCATTCTATTGTGGGTACCGAAACTGCGTCTTCTGGGAGGTGGGATTCGACGTTAATCAAGAGACGGAGAAGATTTTCCTAATAATATTTGTATCGGTGAATTAACCAGAAATTAATAGATAAAGGTAAAGCAGTCCTGTTACAGGCCTGGACAGGCACAGAGGGTTGCAGGAAGTTAAGGTTCCCAGATTTCGTGACAACGGCACAGAATGGTGGTAAGGTTGTCAGCCTTACGCACCGGCCGCCTTTACCCCCAGGAAATGCTCCTGGTACTCATTTCTGTTAGAGGCTGAGTCG
>Ga0123352_10014786_pt1 | contig 12430 bp, 11 predicted proteins | sample TergutLab28metaG_FD_89700 | JGI IMG/M metagenome (GOLD analysis project Ga0123352, IMG submission 89700) | Labiotermes labralis P1 segment gut microbial communities from Petit-Saut dam, French Guiana - Lab288 P1 | ecosystem: Host-associated > Arthropoda: Insects > Digestive system > Gut ... | reverse complement strand
GCTGTGTGTATATTGGGATCCCAATATGTTTGACAGTCGTAAGAATACATAAAATCCGTTAAGTAATTTTGCCTGGAAAAAATGCGTAGCTACGCATTTTATCCAGCCAAAAATAGATACCAGATTTTATGTATTCTTACGACTGTCAAACATATTGGGATCCCAATATACACACAGCACCTATGACTCGTCTGCCGCAGACCTGAGAATGACCTAATGTTGGGTCGAAACATGTGGCCTATGTTTTAATAAATAAGTAGTGCTGACGTGTATGATTGTATTCATTATAATGCTGATTTCTTTTAGCTGAATAGGCTTACTGAAATAGTTTATTATGAGTTTTGTACGATAAGTTGAGTCATATATAGAAACCATGCTAAAGTATATCACGCATTGACCATGCTATTTATCTTAACCAACCTTTTAATTCTAGTAATATTAAAGACCAAAAGATCAACACAGCTAATGACAGTGCCGGCAATCGGAGACGATTCTGAGTCAGTTTCGTCCACGTCCCAATTTTATCTAGGTCTTCCAAGTGGTCACTTTCCAAGAAGCCACCCTACCGTAGAGTCTTGCATATTTCGTTTATTGCTACCCGAGCCACTTGTCAAGCCCATCGTAACCTCAGAATGGAGACAAGTACTGTGAATGCAAAGAGAAAAATCGGATACGATTTATGTTGTATCAAGAAAAAAAAACGATCGGCAAGTAGCCAGCTGTTAGCCTGTCGTTAAAATGAAATTGTTACCATGCACGCTGGGAAGACATGTGAGGGAGTGGAGGCGAGTGTTGTCAAGCACCGGCCGCTTTGGCCGCGGTATCGACTGATAGTAGTTTGGGTGAGCCTCAGAGCTGGTCTGGATACATTGGAGAAGAGAAAAATCGCTTGAAGATTCGAAATTATCGGGGATGTTACGCCGTGTCGGCCTGTAAATATTACTGCTGTTTCGTAGGAATGTAGTACCTCCATCTTCAGGGTAAGTGCAGTAGGACGGCCTGGTCCTGAAAGTGCAAACATTTTGCTCCTCCACAGACGGTAACTGTTCACCAGTCGACACAACGTAACATTCCAGAACGCAAGACTTTGAAAACGTTATTTCTCACAAAAATGTCTTGTTCCTACCGGTAATCGAACCACAGTTCTTCGGTCGTTCGTCACGTGAGTGGGTCACTATACGAACTGAAGTATCTTGCCTCCTAGCCTGTCGGTATGTTGCGGTTATTTCCTTGAGTGCCGAAACGTTGTATATTGTCACATATTAATAGCACCCGCTGCTCTATGGAGCAGTAAACTTCACAAGATCCACAGAATACTATTACAAGGACTTTAATTCCTGGGTTTAGAAGAAATAAGAAACCGTGTTTCCCCCTTTGCCTTACCTGTTGTAAGTGTAGATTTACGACTGTTATATTTCTTGGATGGGGGAGGGTAGGTGCGGGTGGTGATGGTGGTGGTGTCAGGCTCTTGAAGAACTTATTGCGGGCCTCCAGTTCTATTTTCTATGGCAGTAAAATCCTAGAATGGAACGTCTGCTCGACTGGACTGCCTAGTTTTAATTCTGGCATTTTGCGTTAAATTTGTATCAGTGCTGTTTCGTTAGACGTAGCCATTTAGACAAACTGTATACTTGTTGGTTATGTAGAGACGTGATTGGTACTCTCATAAAACAACGAACTACGCATTGGACGCGTGCGTTTCTGTTCCCGGCTGGGGCAATCCAGTTTTTGCCTACATCTTAGCGTTCCTTATAGGCCTGTATTGTTCTCTGTTTTATATTTGTAAACTGACAAATTATCTGCCTTCTCTTAACTCTTTATGCCATTTCAGGCTTTCGATACCGGGAATAATCATGAAAATGAATATAGGCAAGGCCTCTTGTAAATGAAGGTTGTTTAACGTTACTGCTGTGTGTGAAGTTTGAGGTCGCCACGGGTGTGATTGTAAAATTACTGTATTCTTGGATGTAACGCCGTAATGCCAGTGTTTCGGAGAAAACTATCTTCACGATAGGTGGAGGGAGAAAGTTCCTATGAGAAGTTGGTCTCGTTTACCAAACTTTCACGGCCTCGCACCACAGGAGACAGTAAATATGCTTTACTTATATTATAAGAAGTGCGCGGGATGAAGGGATTTGTTACCAGAATTCGCATCTGACTCCACAGAACATCGTTTATGGAGGATTTAATGGTCACTCGGTCAGTCAGGCACTGGCCTGTGTCCGCAAACGTCACGCTCTGTTCCATAAAGATGGAGTGTGATATTAGAGATCTCGCAAGTTGTTCCTGCCCCTGGAATGTACGACTACCGATAATTTTGTGTGCATTCCACGTCTTGTTTAAGTATATGTTCACTGAACATGCTTGTTTCATCGTGGTGTTAAATGAAGCGATGACGTCTACATGCCTATCCGTAGATGTGTAATCTGTTGCATTCACGGTATAAACCTGAATACCCTTGTGATTGATTTGATCTGCTTTTAAAAATTTGTTACCAGAATATGTTTGTAAGAACGCCTCAGTGTGAAGGTATGTAGTTCTTTGTTGGAAAATGGTGTGCGGTGGGGTGGGGGTGGGGGGGCTACATGCTGTTCGTGTTCCTGTCAGAACATTTGTTTTATGCCATTATCAATTACGTAAACTAATTTTGCATTAGGAAGCCAGCATCATTCCGGTTTTCGTTTACATGCCAGCCAACACAAATAGGTTTGTAATATCATGTTTATGAAAAAGAATTACTACCGTACACACTAGAAATCAGTAAACGTGCAAAGTATTTAATATCTGGCGAATTATATTAAAACTTAACGGGCCTACAGGACAAAGTTACTTGTGGTTCAGATTGTGACATTGTGACGCTGCTTGGTCTTATGCTCTGAATTTTGGCTTTTCGGAGGAACGTTCTATCTTCGTATTCAGGATCAAAGGTAAGTAGGATACGAATGGTAGGTTACGTAAGCTGGTTGCAAGAATGATCATGGGAGGGGACGAGGAAATAGAACCCCGGTCCGCCGAATAACGGACGCGAAACGCGAGTATTCAAAGCGGCGTATTCCTAGAAACGTTGGTACCCAGCTAGCAGAACGCACGTTGTCACAACGCAAATACATACCGTGTGAAGACTTGCTTCATACTCTTTCAGGTACCAAGTATTTTCTGCTGCGTTTACGCTGATATGGCAGGAGGTGACGCTGTACAAGGTTGTGCCGTGTTCGAGTGGTACCGATTAGAATCCAAGCTAGCGCCGCGGGCGTCTTCCTGAACGATAGCTTGCGTGCGGTTTGCTTGTATTTACCGGAGATGTTATGGTGGCACCTGTAATAGGCCACGACATATCCCGACAGCATGTCTCATTATCACAAGATAAACAGTAACCAACAATGTGTCGAGTTTTCTATGTGTTTTAATATGTGGATATGACCGACTTGCTTTGGGGTTGTACTGAGTTCGAAACCCGCTCAAAGTTCTGCTCTTCTGACAGTAGTTCTTAAGGCGTCCATACAGACTGCGGTGTTCCCCTCCTCCTGCATTCTCATGTTTAGTAGGTTCTCGGGGTTCTTGTCTCCGGATAAAGCGACCGGGTCCTGAAGCTGACCACTTCCCCCATCTAGTGCCTGTGTTAATGTGTGGACCTATACCTCCACCTCCATAAATGTTGTTATTGTGTGCGTAGGGACAACTTTATTCTTTATTTTATTTTGTTTTATGTATTTTTTTAACTTTACCTCTAAGGGAATTGTGTAATTTCACCTAGAGGTCTTTCCATTGCTAAGGTAGTTAGTTCCTGGCCTAATCACGGAGGCCCAGGTTGGATTCTAGACCAGTTCATGTGGAATTTGTGGTGGAGAATGTAGCAGTGGGAGAATTCTTTCTCCGAGCAGTTCCTTGTTCCCTGCCAGTTGCATTCCACCAGTGCTGACCAACGCCGTAAAATTCTAGCAAATGGGCACATTCGTTAAGCGACACACATGAAGAACACTTCACATTACAGTAATCTCTGTCGTTGCCTGTCGCTTCCGTCACGATTCATCTTTCACAGCCATGCTATCGTTTCGCATTCGACGCTATGATACAACACTTTGCAACCCGCTACAAGCCAACTGCTGTTCTTTTAGTTGCACCTTAATTAGGCAGTGTTGGGGTACGTGTTGTCGTGGTACGGGGGTTGGCGTTGATCCCCCGCTGCGGGCGGGAGTCTCAACAAATTTCAGCGGATGAGAGTCGCGCTTATTTCTGATCCCGCTGCGACTGGAATTTTTTCGGTCTCGTCCGTCCGTCCGTCCGTCCTGTCTTCTTCTTTCCCTGTCTTGTGTGTTCTCTTTTGCCGCTTCTCCAGTCTATTATCCCAAACACCGCACGATCTCCCGTCTGTCCCTTTTATGTTTATTGTTTTTATTAAACTGAGTCAATACAAAATATGTTAGTAATGTGCTGATGTAAAAGCTTTGCTAGTGACCCTTCTTCATGCCTTATACACTTCAAAGGCGTCTTATAGCACGGGGTTCTGAGTTACAGAAGTGACTAGCTGCTTGATTGTTGTGTAATTGCGGAGAAATATAGTGGCATTGCTTGTTTGTGTCGCTGTTCTGTACCGTACACACACAAAAATCAGTTGTGTATTTTATAGTACTCGTATAGTATAATATAGTATAGTGTAGTATAGTATTGCATAGTATAGTATAGTACAGTACAGTATAATATAGTGTAGTGTAGTATAGTATAGTGTAGTACTTGTATAGTGTAGTAGTATAATTGCCTGTGATAGACTCTACTACAAGCTGCCATTGTTCAGAAAATAGTTTTTTTGGTGTTGACGAATCAGCTACGAAGAATATTTAGCATGGAACAATGATGACCATGTAGCGGGCCATATGCGGCGTGCCGAAGGTAGGCCTATGTCTTCGGCCTGCCAGAGTTCTCGAACACATGTAACATGCACTCCACCGTCATAATGAGGGCCAGCTTGCTTGGTGATTTGGTGAACTTCGCTCACATAGTTAACTTCGGTAAACGGTATTCAAATTTTAAGAGATACATACATGTTCCGTGCGCAAACATTGTATGTTGGAAACTTATAGTGGGAGGAGTGCGAAAAATACGGATTGGTAAGCTCCGCCCTCCGTTATTGTTTGAGTTTTAGGTAATTTCTTTTAATAACTGATGCATATGCATTTCATTTGTAATCTAAGAATGAAGTACCGTGCATTTCTTTAAATGACGTTGACAAAGAAACTGACAAGTTTCTTGTTGATACTATTTTATTCTTTAAATATACTCAGTGTCCTGAACATGAAATTATAATTAATATCTTAATTTAATTGCAATAATAGTAAAAATTAATTACTAGTAATTTTAGTCCTATAATCGTTTATTATGAAATCAATTGTCTTAGAAAAAGTAAGGCTTTTACCGCTAAACACTGGTCTGCGGCCCGCGTTAGGTTTCGTGATTTCCACATGGCCTTTGTCCAGTAAAAGTTCGCTTTACCCTGCACTGGCATGTAATGAAAAGCGGCTGATGACGGTGCGTTAATGCGCCGCGTCTATGCTATATACACTTCATTGCCTGAGATGGGCCTACGTATTGGTGGTTCGTATCTCGGTCGGTATCCTGAATGAGCTTATTCGTGACTTTCCGTAGCCCCTCCAGGCTTATCCCGGAAAACTGCCTTAAATTAGGCAGGAATAGCATTCTTTCTTATCAATTACAATTAATTACTATTGTCGGATCGTCGGTAAAAAAAAATCCTGAGTTGCACAGCATTGTTAAAATGAACTACAAATTTAGGTGATTTGTTGCCAATATACTGACGTATTTTGTGTATGCCTACACTCACAAACCTAAAATTCTACGAAAATTTTGTATGGACCTGAACTTGGTCCCCCTGTCGTAGGAAATAATATAGATTGAGGGTACAGGAGCACTCCTCTTATCCGGATTAACTGGGACTGCGTGCCATCCGGGTATGCAGAAAATCCGGATAATTGGATTTTTCTTTGGAAATAGGCTACAACGGCAGTGTGATGTTCGGCTGTAACTATTTACTGTATGTACTGTACCTGCGTCTAAACATTTCGACCACTCCTGATTTGTCTTTGTATAAGCCATAACACTGTACTGTGCTTGATCCGATAACCGGTAATTTCATGGCAAGTTAGTTCTGTAGAATTCTTGACGAATGTACCCGAAGGGCCATGCCGATCCGGATAACCAGCGTCCGGATAAGTGGAGTTGTACTGTATTTGAAAACAAAATGCTAAGGAGAAAATTTGTTTATAAGCGAAAAAAGTGCGAGGAATATTGAGAAAACTGCATAATGCGAAGCGATGTGGTTTGTGCTGTCCGCCACGTATTAATGCGCTGGTACAATTAAGGAGAATGCGGTGAAATTTAGTCGGACTTCTTGAGAAACGCAGCGTGGATGGGAGAATAATATTAAGATGGATTTCAAAGGAATTATTGGATTCAGCTGGCTGATTATGGTGTGTACTGAGGGGCCGTTTTTGAGTATATAGTGAACCAGCGTTTTCCGTAATGCGCTGGAAATTTCTTGACAAGCTGAGCGACTGTAAACTTCTCAAGGAGCAGATTTTTTTCATTTTTTAAATGATAACGCAGTGTGGAAAGGACGTTGAAAATTTTAAACCGCAGTGCTGATAGTTGTGTGAAACTTTCTGCTCCTCATGTACTAGCGCTACATACTCGCAAGTTCCCAACAAATATGTGCCATTTCCATTTATAAAATATTTTTCCCATAGACCCTTTTCCTTAAATCTTCCCTCTGTGTCAGTTTGACGTCAGTTGTTCGATACGGTGGGTAGATTGCCTAATTATGTCTCTGAGAGGAGGTTCAGTAACAAATATGAAATTCACAGTGTTAATATTTGTACAGTTTCCAGTGGCGGGGCGTCATACAAAGCACACCTGGGATACGCGGGGCTGTCCATAAAACACGTAACGAGGGAAACTGTCGTATGAAAGGGAGGGCGCATTGTTTGTGAACAATACCGTGTGCACCTTCCATTTGGCTTGGTGTCTGGTCCTGATACTTAAATTAGACAAATGACACTCGCGAGCGTGACAGCTAAGACATAACCACTGAACATTTCTGACAATAATATGAAGTACTATCTGGTAAATAAACATGGTTTTGTGTTTCCAGGAACGCAGAAATACGCTGAATTTACCCACACTGTTAAGTACCAAACAGTGAAAGGGCACGTTTTGGTTTATATTAATGTGCTAAAAATAAATGAAAACTTTATATTTTAATTGGAGCCATCCCGATGTGTTTTCACTAAATATTCTAAGATTTGGTTCGGTCAAAACACAACTAATTTTTTATAGTCAATCGTAAATGTGGCGACATGTTTCGACTAGTCATCATCAGGCCAACTCGTGAACCATATTTAAGGTACATTGAGTAAAAATGCACATTCTTGGGATCCAAAAATGTTTACAACTGTGAGAGAACGTGGATGCAAATGCAAATGCATCCACGTTCTCTCACAGTTGTAAACATTTTTGGATCCCAAGAATGTGCATTTTTACTCAATGTACCGTAAATATGGTTCACGAGTTGGCCTGGTGATGACTGAGTGAATCGAAACATGTCGCCACATTTACGATTGACAAAAAAATTAGTTGCTTTTTGACTGAACCAAATCTTAGAACACCTTATATATTAGTAAACTAATTAATTAATTGAGACAGGAAAAAACAAGCAAATGAACAAACGGTATTCCGATCTAACCTCTTCGGTACTGGGTTTTGTTTATTAATAACGAACCTTTATTCCTCTGATAGATCAGGGAACCCGAAATCAAATATTATATAACGCTATATTGGCGTTGGGTTTGGCTGTTTAAATAAAAAATTTCGTGAAATGTATCATTTAGATAGGGTCAGTGTTTTAAAGCAGATTCTAGTGGCCGCGCGGTCTAAGGCATGGTTCTACGGCCTTTCACTCACTGCGATTGCGGGTTCGAACGCCGCCGGCGTCATAGATGTGTTACTCCTGCGAGTGTTGTGTGTTGTTAAGTAGAGGTCTCTGCGACAGGCCGATCATTCGTCCACTAGGGTTGTCGAGCCTTGAGGGGAAAAAAGTTCTAAAAAGTTAAAAGCTCTATATCAAGAAAAATGAGATGGGCAGGTCTCAAAATACGCGCAAGGTAAGAAGAAAGGTAAAGAGCTTTGTGGTTCGAAAACACGGCAATATAGGCATCGGTAGACGGTGACTTGGACTGGTCTAAGCTGGCTGACGGCATGATATACTCGTAATGACGATATTTGTGACAACGGTTATGGATCTTAAGTGTTCAAGCCACATGCAGCTGACCGCCTGTCAACAAGTAGCGACGCCTTGTCTCTTTCGTAAAGGTAGATAGGTCAATTTCACCCTATAACATGCCATGAAGGCACATATATGTAGCTGTAATCTTTCTTTAACCCCGGCGCTAGATGGGGTTGGGTGATTAACGTCACTTACCGGTCGCTTTACCCCCTGGAATGTCCCGGGAGCCATTGTATAGGAGGCTGGCCGTTCTGGACGGCCGCGGAAAAATCTCACCCGCACCGGAATTGGATCCCCGGCCTTCCGGCCCGTAGCAAGTCGCTATACCGACTGAGCTATCCGTGCTTGTCTGCTGCGTACCGAAACGTCTCCTCAGACTACAGTGACTACACGTGAGTTTGACCTCTCGCTTGGTTGTATTGATTAAGCCGGGAATATGTTTACTGTATCTGCACCGCCACAATACACCTTCGTGGCGTTCTGACTAGGTGGAACGAAATCGTCACTTATGACCGTGAAGTTAACTGCAGGGGCTTCGACACCATAACGTTAACCATCTGTAATACTGAAATCATGTTTCATATTGCAGTGTTAGGGTGACCTGATGAAGGAAGATAAAATGCACGGGTCATGTGGCACGCATTGAGGGAAGATAAATGTACGGGGTTTCGCTGGGGGAACGTAAAGGACAGGAACCATTTGGAAGACATGGTCGTGGATAGGAGGATAATGTTACAATTGGTCTTCAGTAAACAAGGTGGGTGGACGTGGACTGGATTGCTCTGGCTTAGGCTAGGGACAAGTGGCTGGATGTTGTGAAGATGGTAATGTACCCTTGGGGTCCCGTAAAATGACCAGCTGAAGTGGGTTGCATAGACGAAGGGGAGTTTTTGACCAGACGAGGAACTGTTAGCTACTCAAGAAGGACTCTTCTGAGTGTTGTTACTTCATAGTGCTTAGCTATGTTTTTAAGTTAGGTTATAGTGAAATTGTATCGTGGCCCCCTCACCCTACCAAGAGTTATTGCTACCCCCAGATTTCTAATAGCTGACTTTGTTACAAAATTTTAAAAGTCCTTTTTTTTTTTTTGCGCAAAGATTCGGGACAATCGGTCTTCCATTCTACAAGAACAGTTTGCAAATGTCTGTCACGTAATGTTATTTTGTGTCACTTTGGAAGCGATGGGAATAAATCGGCGGAAAGATGGGATGTGCTGATAATAACAGGTGGACCACCCCTGCTGCCAGCAGATGTGTGCTATGGAATGACTCTCTTATATCATCACTATTTAAAACTTTCGCAGTTTATACAGATAGGCTAATGCCATGTGCATCCAGACACTGGAATTCTAGTATAAGCCATTAAATAGCCATAAGAACAAAGATGTGAAGGCAGCGGTCACTTATAAATCAGAACTAGATGGAATGTTTGTTGCTTGATTTAACTTTGCGCGCTGTGCTTATTTGGAGTAAATTAATGAATAATGTTGGCGAAAATTTGCCAGCGGCTGTTGTCTACATAATTACAGTCCAGTTTGATTAATATTGATATTGATCGATACATTTGTTAACTGTAGTTGTGTTGACAACCGGTGGCAGTAGTACAGTGCACATTTACACAAACAATACATAGAAACACACAATTAACAACTTTGGTTGGAAGGCTTTCTGAGATTCGAACCCAGAGTAGTCATACTAAGATTAACGATGAACTAACTGCGTAAAAATTATCGTCTAATGGGAAGAGTGCGGGCCGTGCCGCGTCTTTGCGAATTATACCCTGGCATTTGCCTTACAACTGAGGAAAAAGCAAGGAAAAACCTCAGTCAGCGTAGCCGAAGAGTGCCAGTTAGCTCGTTTGTACATTATGCGTTATTGAATCCTGTACAATTTGACGTTCAGGTGACCGTGCATCGTGATAAATTCTTATAATAAAACCAACTAGTTGGACTAATTTCTCAAATTTATTTTTTGAATAAAACTTTACCTGTTTCGGACAGTTCCTCTGTCCATCATCGGGAGTTTTTTTACTGTAAACAAAGCAATGGTATATGTCATACAGCATCTTGCGAGCAGGATCAGGACGGAACCAGTTCCGTCCTGATCCTGCTCGCAAGCTGTCAGCAAACCTGTTTGACATATACCATTGCTTTTTTACGGAAAAAACTCCTGATGATGGACAGAGGAACTGTCCGAATCATGTAGAGTTTTTTCCAAAAATGAATTTGAGAAATTAGTGCATCTAGTAGGTTTTATTATAAGAATGAATCTTGTGCAGTCTGTTGGTGGTCTAAGTAAAAGCCTAAACATGTAGCTGGTTTTAGTTTCTCTGTTTTAAGTATATGTTGTGTTTGACGCATGCTTATTGGTCGTTTTTATATTTGTCACAATTGGATGAGTTATGGTAAGTTAATAACGTTTCGGAATGTAATTTCTATGGACCGATATACTAAATAAGGGACAAAACGAATTAATATTTCCAAATTGTTCTAGATTAGAGTGGACGTATTTCTGATATTGTTGATGTAACAGTAGCGCTGTGTTTGAAAGGTCCATGCTTCTAATCTTGTGCGGGTTACCGGCTGCTTGAAAATGGTAGGTTTCGTAGCCTTTTTGTACTTACGACCCGTAACCTTCGTCATGGCTGTTTCTATTCAAATTCTCAATTGGCAGCATTCGCGATTTCCTTTCCATTTCATTCGTCAGTGCATATTCTACTCTGTGCCGGCTATGCAACACGCCCAGCGTCGATCCATTGGGCGTCAGGAGGTCTGTCCGCGGGGGTAGTACGACTGGAGCGTGAAGCTTTCAACTCATATACGTGAAGAGCCGGTATTATGAATGCGTGGAGTCAACTATCATGGTCGAGTGGTTGGCATTTCGTATTTTGGAGGCCCCTGGTTCAAATCTCGGTCCGGAGACGGTTTTTCAGGCTTTGGTGGTTTTGTACAATTTTTACAGTCAAATGGTGGGGTGATGTCATCTAAGATTCGAAACGTTCATTTCCTTCCACATCCTTCCTAATTCATTAGTCACTGGTCATAGTGTCATTTGATGCTGTGTAGTCTTTGGTACTGACAGCGCCGTTAAACAGTCAGTAAATTAATAAGTAAAATATTCATGTAAGTGGAGTAATATTTCCATTCCCTCCATACATCGTGGCGTTGTGCTTAATTTATCACAGGTACATGTAAGCTATTCCCCTTTACATGGCAGTGAATTGAAATGATATCGAATATCGCATGAGACATTCTCAGTTTTTGATAAGTGGCTATAAAATACCAAAGATTTCAAGCTTGATTTCCGAGTTACCAGCCAGGCCTTTGCCTGGAAAGATTTAGGTATCCCTGACAATTCTCAGGATAGCTAGCTTGAGCCGGGAACCTAGCCTGTACACAGGCGGCATTGGCGGCACTCATGACAAGTTACCGTATATGTACGTGGTCATGTTCAGACTGTGTGTTTAGTTTCAGTATGCAACTGGTTGTAAAGTCTTCACATTTTGCCACTTGGTATATCCGTTCTGGGGGTTTGTCTGTACGTTCGTCGTTTGTGTGTTTGACACAAGACGAATGTGATCCAGTTGTTAGTAGTTGTTTTGCGGTTTTTCCACCAGGTACAGATTGCTTCTTCATTCGTTACATGAACGTGCTACATGATACCATCATAAAGTCTCGCTTTAATGTCTTTTGTGTGTATATTTTGCAGGACTTGACAGAGACGCCTGGCTATTCATGTGTGGTTCTGTCTTTCCATATATGGCTTATAGCAAGGAAAAGTAAACTTGATGCTCATACATATATATATAAACACAGTGTATATGTACCAAATAGTTGCAACAAACGCTGCGTCCCTTTGTTGTCACGTACGTCCTTGACAACAGATGAAATAACAGGGGAATGGAGAAAATGACGCACTGGGGAAATTCGTAATTTGTGATCTCGTATGGAGAGTAAATAAACCGAAGAATCGCTACGTTGGCGGGGCGTCTGGAGAATACATGAATACATTTCGAGCCGGGGGGGGGGGGCAAAGATGACGATATGGTCAATGTGCATTGCGTGCTGGTACCCCGAGGCTAAAAATGCACCCTTGCATTGTGTAAAACGGCTTTTCCTCTGCCGCAGTGGTGGCAGGG
>Ga0123352_10014785_pt1 | contig 12430 bp, 11 predicted proteins | sample TergutLab28metaG_FD_89700 | JGI IMG/M metagenome (GOLD analysis project Ga0123352, IMG submission 89700) | Labiotermes labralis P1 segment gut microbial communities from Petit-Saut dam, French Guiana - Lab288 P1 | ecosystem: Host-associated > Arthropoda: Insects > Digestive system > Gut ... | reverse complement strand
TAATGTCAACTATAGTGGTCGTACCGCACCGCTAACCTCTAAAGTTGCATTTTATATATTTATTCAACAAATATAGGTACTGAATATTTTAAACATGGTATATACTGTCCGTTTTTTTCTCTTGAAAATGCAGTTTGTTTCATAATTCTAACGTATTTGGTTCCTGTATTATTCACATTTTATATACAGGATGTGCTAAAATTTAAAAAATAATAACGGCGCCAAAAGGTTAAAGATATAATGTTTTGTTAAAAAATTGCGGAACTTCTTCAACTGGCGGTGTGTTTATTTCACACGACCATTAGAATATATAATTAAGAAAATTCTTACACCCACAATGCGAGCGAAACCCATTTCAGTTAAGGTCAAATCATGTAATTCATTGCTACGTTTACTACTGGCGTATATTCGTAGCTATCTAAATTCAGTCTGAGATATAAATTTACAATTTTGGGGAGGTTTGGCAACGGCACCCAGAGTGTATACGATCCGGCGCACAGTACGTCGAGAGGCCCAGTAGTTGGCCCAGAGAGCTACTGGAAGGACTGGGGAAATATTAATTCATTTGTGGTCCACAACCGTTAGTCGCGGATCAGGTAACGACCTGCCAAAATTCACGTAGCGCCTACGTGTGCCGGAAGTAGTTCAAGCTTTTGCCCCACGTGGGCACTTCGGTTACATGCAACATTTATTAGCACAAGTCCTTTAGATCCGGGGGCACGCGGTAGCACAGTGATTAAGGTACTGCGCTACAAATCGGAAGGTCACTTGTTCGATTACAGATGATGTCATTGGAATTTTTCATTGACATAATCCTTCCGATCGCACTATGGCCCTGGGGTCCGCCTCAGCCTCTAACAGAAATGAGTACCAGGAGTATTTCCTGGGGGTAAAAGCGGCCGGTGCGTAAGGCTGACAACCTTACAACCATCCTGGGCCATTGCCACGTAATCTGGGAACCTTAACTTCCTGGAACCCTCTGGGTACCTCGGGCCTGAAATGGGACTGATTTACCTATTTACCTGTAGATCGAGTGTAATCTGTAGTTGACGGTGCGATGGTGATACGGTTGACGAAATAGCCAGATTCGTTAAATTTAAGACGTGAGAGATCCGAAACTTGTTCGTGTGAAGGCCTGATCAATCTGTTTTGGGACACTGGCAGGCCTGCAAAAACTGTACGTGAGAAACTTGAAGAAGGGCAACTACGAAAATTGCAACTTGTGTATCGGTGCGCGCTCTGCCCATTATTCCCTGTAATTTACGTGACGGTGAAACTAAATGTCATCACTTTTCTCAGTGGCATCACTCGGATTTTTGGGTCCCTATGCAAAGCGTAGAAGGGTCTTTTCACCAGCAAACTGGACTTAAACTTAAGGACGAAACAAGTAAAGTGCTACATTTGGAGCATAGCTTTGTATTGTGCCGAAACTTGGACACTTCGGAAAGTAGATCAGAAATATCTGTGAAGTTTTGAAATGTGGTGCTAGAAAAGGATGCAGATGATCAGTTGGACCGATCATGTGGGAAATTAAGAAGCATTACAAGAAGTCAAGGAGGAGAGGAAATCCTACAGACAATAAAAAGAAGGAACGACAAATGAGATGGGCACATCTTGCGTAGGGGCTGCCTTCGAAAACACCCTCCTGAAGGAATGATAGAGGGATGTATAGAAGCGAAGGGGGGACGAAGAAGAAGACGCAATCAGCTACTGGATGGACAGAGAGGATACTGGAAATTGGAAGAGGAAGCACTAGATCGCACTCTGCGGAGAACCTGCTTTGGAAGTGGCTATGGACCTGTCATAAGACAGACTACAGCAAAATGAATGAATGAATGAATGAATGAATGACTGAATGCAATGCTTAACGATGGGCACTATCGTACCCATGACGTGCACAGCCTTTTTGTACATTTGTCATAAATACACTTGGATTTCAAACAATCCTGTTTATTTAAATCTATTTTCTTTTCCGAGTTCTCACGAATACTATGGCATTCACATGAACAGTGGTTGGTGTTCAGTTAGCGTAAAAACAATAATTTGTTGCGATGGGCTCGTTGGCCCCGTGTGTCCCTGGGCCCTATACTGTGCATAATCTTGCTATATTGTACGTACGTCCCTGAATTTTCTAAAAATAGAAACTCCCCACAGTAAAATGGTGGGCTTAACTAAATACGCGTAGCAGAATCCCTTCTGATAGTCACTCACATCAAGCAATCTCACCCCTCCCCCTCTACATCGTGTTCTGGAATACGGAAGAGGCCATTCACTGAGCCCAACGAGTTCACTCCACAACCTCGTCGTAGTCGCTATAGCGACTCGTTACGAGCTGGACGGTCCGGGGATCGAATCCCGGTGGGGGCGAGATTTTCCGCACCCGTTCAGACCGGCCCTGGGGCACACCCAGCCCCCTATACAACGGGTACCGGGTCTCTTTCCCCGGGGTAAAGCGGCCGGGGCGTGGCGTTGACCACCCACCCCATCTAGCGCCGAGGTTAAAGAAAGAGTACAGCTATACCTCTACTCCCCCTCTGGGCCTAGGGTGAAATTTACCTTTACCTTTACCTCCCACCCTATTTATTTTACAATGCATCTTAACATTGTCCTCACATGAACTCCCAGGTCTTTCTACCACAATGTTCCCATAATCCTTCCACTCACCCGTGTCACTAAGTCCCCTACTTTTGAGCTCTACGGTCGTCAAGAAGTTCACAGAAAGCCAGGTAGAATTCAAATTCAGAGGTTGACGTATCCATATCCGTTCGGTGCACATCAAGCCACTGCGCTGCGCGATAACACAAATACCGTAACTGAACACAAACACGCTCTGTTACGAGCACAGATCGTGAATGACGTTACGAGACTGTTGTGGCAGTAAATGCGGAATAAGAGTGGTAAGGCGGGAGAAGCGTAGAAAGGCACTGCCACGTGTCACCTTTAGAACGCCGGACAAAATCCTGACATGCAGGCGGCTGATAAATCCCGCGACGATGCGGGCGCTGCAACGTTCAATCGTTTTAGAATTGCACCACAAATCAAAATTGCTTTAACGAAGAAATTACGAACTGATTAAACTTCGGAAACTCCCCCTTTTGGTTTCCCGTCCTCACTGACCCTCTTAAAAACATTTGGTCACTTATGTTTGAAACTTTAAGCACTACTCAAAGTCTATGTTAGCTGGAATACGTTTTACAAAATCATAACATCAGTATTAGTTCCATCACAAGTGCAACTTAATCATTAGGCGTATACCGTACTACTGCTGTTCTTCATCGGTGTTCTTATGCTATGCTGTGATGCACAGTGTAATACGATCAGCACAACCTCACAACACAGTGATTACAGAACAAGGAAACTAATGGTTTTTCTGTAACTGCATACAACAGAGAGGGAAACATTAGTTAATATCTTGTACATCATAAAACCAAACGGTTCTTCTTGTTACTACAGTGTGGGTTTTCCACACTCATTACAATTGTTACCTCGTGCAGCCCTTCATGCGTTAACACGTAGGTAATTGGTACTTTAGCATATACACTATATAACACACTGAACCAGTCTTGTGTTCACATTTCACTGACATGATGTATTACGTACATTTTTATTTCGTACATAAAATCTAGTCATTGTCCATTATTGCTAGTTCCCACATTTGTATATTAATCGAACAATTAACATGCTTAATTACTTACTTACTTACTCCTTGGATTTACGGCCCTCTGAGAGCGTCGGCCTACTTAAATACAGACGACCATTCTTCCTTATCTACTGCCTTCTGTTGCTGTCTCTTAACCTGTATCTCCAGTAGATCCTCCTCTGCACCTTCTAGCCATCTGAATCTTGGTCTTCCCCTTCTTATACTTCCCTTCGGTTTACTCTCAAATATTTTCTTAACCGTCCTTCCCTGATCCATTCTTCATGTCCAAAGGTAAAGGTAGAGTTCACCCTAGAACAGGCCACGAAGGGCCAGAGAGGAGTAGAGGTATAGCTCTACTCTTTCTTTAACCTTGGCCCTAGATGTGGGTGGGTGGTCAACGCCATTCCCCGGCCGCTTTGCCCCCGGGAAAGACCCGGTACCCATTGTATAGGAGGCTGGATGGGTCGCAGGGTCGGTCTGGACAGGTGCGGAAAATCTCGCCTCCATCGGGATTCGATCACCGGACCGTCCAGCCCGTAGCGAGTCGCTATACCGACTGAGCTATCCCAGTCCACTACTACATGTCCAATCCATTCCAATCTTCTCTTTTTAATAACTGCTACTATGTCTAGATGTTTATTTAGCTCCCTCTATTCCTGATTATAGTTTGTTTTCCGTATCCCTTGCTCTACCACTGGTTATCCTTCTTAATATTTTCCTCTCCCATGTATTTAGTTTTTTCATGCCAATCTCAGCCACAGCCCATGTTTCACACCTATACGCTACAACTGGTTTCACCATCTTTTTTATACAACTGTTGTAAAATTATTATGTACACTCACAAAATTCTCTCCTACCTAGGTAATCTTTGCCTCTCATGACACTATAATGTCTATAAAATACCTATAATGGGTTATACCTAAAAGACATTACAATCTTGACGTGGATATATAAGTGCTCATCAGTCGTTTCGGTGTTTTGTTTAATATGTATTCATACAGCATGTATGGATCGACAGCTTCTATGTTCTGACATGGTTTATCATATAGTTACGAATTCAGAACTTGGAAATTCCTCTGCCAAGTGTGAGGAACAATGGACACCCTAGCCTCACTGTTCACCACTGCTGTCCACTCATGTAGAATCATGACGATCCGTTTCATTTCCTTTTCTTGCCAAAATCGCAGAACTGTGGTGGTGGATTCACGTACGTTGCATTAGCTGTGTCGATAATGTCGTCTTTCAGCAACTGCTTTATTTGTGTGCGAACAGGCGATCTGCAAGCGAACGGGATTGGACGCGATATATAATTAACAGGCAATGAACCCTTCACTTCCAATTTATACTGAAAGTTCCTGCATATTCCCGGCCTCGTAGTAAGTGTTATTGGTATTTGCATAACACCTTGAATAAATCATATATTTGTGAAGGCGTTAGATTCTTCTCTTCATTTTACTTTTCGAGTAGCTGCAGTGAGGTTATGGTACTTCCATCTATGAATTTTAGCTCTTATTTCATCCTCTGATTCTCTTCGTTTACCCCTCTGTAGCAGCTTACAGTGCCACTGACATGCACTCGATACCTCTTATTGCATTCATTATCATTTATATCGTCTTATCCACGTCAATTATCGCCCATCAGAGCTCACATTTGGCCTGCAGGCATTTGCGTACTTGTTTAAACTTTTCGGCTTGTCTTCATTCCTCGACTCATTGCTACGGTCGGTGGTCACATGCAGATTGCTGTAACAAGGGGCATAAACGTTGTCCGGGGTCAGACAGGCGTCTGTTGAGTTTTCGCGCAAGATTTGAAAAGTTGTAACTTTATCTGTGCCTGTTTTTTTGTTGTTAGGAATGTGACGACGCGAAATGTTGTTCTAGAAATTGAGTCCTCGGTAAAATCTGTCGCCATGTGTTCGTCACAAATAAATTGGTGTTTGCGAACGATACCATCTCGTTCGCTAGTAAAATAGCCTTCCTTGAATTTCATGACTATATTGCCAGACAAAAGGTGGGCCGGGTAGCTCAGTCGGTATAGCGACTGACTACGACCTGGACGGTCCGGGACCGAATTCCGGTGGGGACGAGATTTTACGCCTGTCCAGACCGGCCCTGGGGCCCACCCAGCTTCCTGTAAAATGGGTACCGGGTCTTTCCCGCGGGTAAAGTGCGGCCGTGGCGTGCTGCTGACCACTCACCCCTTCTAGTGCCGTGGTCAAGAAGTGTAGAGCTATACCTCTACCCACCCTCTGGGCCACACCGGGCCTGTAACGGGATCACTTTACCTTTTTTTATTGCCAGATAAAAGATAATCAGTTCCCAAAATCAGTGGCGCTACAGGTTGAACTGAAATCAAAACACGAGATCAAACAAGTCTTCCTGTATCTGTACTTCAAGCATAACCTGTTGCTTAATTCTTCGAGTTCGGTTTCCTAAAGCACTAACTAATACAGCGTTCTGTACTGGCATTTCGAGAATCTCAGCTGCGTCGGATGTTAATTTGCTTTATAACTTTCAGTTAATGTCTGCGATCCACAGTCCAATATGGCGACTATTTCATGGTTGACAATTCTGACCTTTACATGACGGCATCCTTGTAGATTATTGTCACTTAAAAAGAACAAATGAACTGTGTCATTTGGGGGGTTCTGGAGGCTGTGTTCAGCTGTTATGAGCTTTTAAGGTTTTCCTAGGGTACTATTGATTTTCATGATATTTTGGTAGGCCTAGGACTTCATCTTTCTTATCGAACATCTTATGGCCCCTAAGCGCGTTCCGATGCTCTATAACGCTTCTCCGTCGCTGTTGCTACGAAGCGGACAACGCCTAGCTGTTGCGGTACGAGGTTCAAACTCATCCGCTCAGGGATTTAAATCTCGTCTTCTGTAACCGCGAAGAAGGTTGTTTTGTATTCCTTTCCTGCTCCCGACTTCGTCTGAGTTCCCTCCTCTATACGGCACGTGGCGACCTTCCCGTTTCTACTTTGCAGTTATAATGGTCTCCGCCAGAATAATTTGTCTGGCGCATCTGCTACGTCTGCTCGACGCCTTCCGCCATTTTGTTCAGTGGCTTTGCGAATTCGTTGTGCTTGGTTGTATTCCCGCTGCTCAGGTGATGACCTGTCCTGAAAGTCGTGCTGGCTCTCCAAAGCCTCCATCCATCTTGTTCAGATAGTTTCGGGCTTCTTGAATATTCTTTAGATTACAACCTATCATTTTTTTCTGCACATGGATAGGGTTGTGTGAGATCAGCGTGCTAATTAGGTCATCTTCGCCCAGTGGGGGCTGAAGATTAGACGCCAAATTTGAATGCTTTAAGTAATGGGCTGTCACGGATTCACCCTCCTGTCGGCTGTACTTATCTTGGTAAATGGCACATATAATGCGAGACTGGTGCGGTTTGCTCCAAAATAGGTTAGTGAAGTTCTCGCAGAACTGCTCATTGTCCTTCAAGCCATGATAAACAGCCGATAACCAAGCCTTACAATACGCGTCCGTTATCGGTCGAGCTGTTAGCAGTAATTTGGAATCTGGAATTTGTTTTAACTTGAAATATTCTCCCATTTCTCTCAAAAATTTAACGGCGTCTTACTGGTTGCTATCAGACAAGGATGGCAGTACTAATAGCAGGGTCGAGCACATTAACCATGTCAAAAAGTACAGTCTCATTAGCATGACCCTGTACACTATTTACATTGAAAAGATGTGTAGTGTTAGGGCATGAGAGTACAGTCGCTTACACTGTGGGTACTATGTTGCTCGACGCCAGTGTATATGTGGTGGTGGTTGGACTTAGTCTGCTATCCTTGCTTTATCAGCTTGACCTACTTCTGCAACTGTAGTTACCGGAATACTTGTTATACTGCGTGCTGAATTCTGGGCCTTCAAGTTTGAAATTTCTGACTTCATTTTATCATTAAGTTCCACAATCTTTACCTCGACTGTCCTGATATTATCACTGAATTTTCCAACTTTCTCCCCCGCCTTAAACTGCAACTCTTCCTTTTCAGTCGACGGCTCCTTTTCGATCCTCTTTCATGAATTTCAAACTATTGTCAGTTTCAACTCTATGCTGCTGAATTTTGGCAATAAGTTTCTTTATTTTGAAGTTTCCACACCGTGCATTCTTGTAGCCAATCACTTCTTTTTATTCCAACTAAACGCACATAGTATGTTAAATACAAATATTTGTTACCAAATACCTCTTACATGTTTCGGTGTTTGTTACACCATCTTCAGGGAAACCATTGCGTTACTTGTTCAAAAATTATAGGCCTTTTGCAGTGGTGGGGGGTACGCGGTGGCGCAGTTGGTTGAGGCACTGCGCTACAAGCCGGAAGGTCGCGGGTTCGATTCCGGATGGTGGTATCATTGGAATTTTTCTTTGACATAATCCTTCCGGCCGCACTGTGGCCCTGAGGTCGACTCAGTCTGTAACAGAAATGAGTAGCAGGTATATTTCCTGGGGGTAAAGGTGGCCGGTGCGTAGGGCTGACAACCTTACTACCTTCATGTGCCGGATTTTCTTGAAATCTGGGAGCCTCAAACTCCTGGAACCAGCAGGGCCTGTCCAGGCCTGTAATGGGATTACTTTACCTTTTTCAGTGTTGAATAAAGAGAAGTGACTGCATTAGTTTCTTTGTTTTAGCTTCCATCTCACTAGACATTAATTCAGTTTTCATTCTCGTGTCCACACCATGAGCATTTACTCTTTCATTCGTACTCTCAGATATACTCTGCACACGGTTAGTACTCGTATTTTTCGAAGTTCGTCGCAGTTTCATTACGTAAGGATGAAATTGCTTGAGAAAAATTCGTGACCTCACTTTGAATTTTAGATGTCAATTCTTCTTTCAATTTGCGTCTTTCGGACGGATATTGCTCAGTTAGTTTGTCCTAAAGAAAATTCTCTGTGTTTGAGAAGAAAATATTAAGGAAAATATTTGGGTCAACTAAGGAAGCTAACGGTATTCGGAGAATTAAAACAAATAAGGAGTTGGATGAATTAATTAAGCACCGGAGCATAACAAATTATGTTAAAGCCAAACGACTGGGTTGGTTTGGACACATAAATTGAATGCCCGAAACTAGCATAGCAAAAATAATACACAAATGGAAACCATTCACAGGAAGACCAGCTGGAAGTCCCAAGTCTCGATGGGAAGATGATATCAGCAATGATCTTAAGAAGATGAAGCTTGTGAAGTGGGCAGAACAAGTACAGGACCGCCTTAAATGGAAGGCTATTGCCGAGAAGGCCAAGACTCTATCAGAGTTGTAGCGCCATAGAAGAAGAGAAGACGAAGAAGAAGAAGGAGAAGAAGAAGAAGAAAAAGAAAAAGGAAAAGAAGAAGGACGAGGAGGAGGAGGAGGAGAAGAAGAAGAAGAAGAAGAAGAAAAAGGAAAAGAAGAAGAAGGACGAGGAGGAGGAGGAGAAGAAGAAGAAGAAGAAGAAGAAGAAGAAGTTTATCCTATATTTTCTGATTTTCTTCCTTGAATTTTGCTGTTGTATTTGAAGTGATAGGCTTTGCTAATCTCGAATCTGAGCACCGATATTTTCCCTTACTGTACTAATTAGTATCTGCCTTTAAGCTACTTATGACATTAGATAGCAAATCCTGTAACTGCTTAGCTGACAAGTTTATGTTTTCATTTCTACTAGCCGCACAGGGTCTTTCTACAGGCTTCTCTCCCCTCCTGATCTATGCATGCAACTGTTGGTCCTTCCTGTTGGTTATCTAGGCTAGTTACACTTCCGTCTAATTGTTCAGAACTGTGTTGCTGACTCGAAGTCCTCCTCGTTGTGTGCCCTGACAACGCTACGGTTTCTTAAAACTGGCTAGGCCATCGTCGCCTGTTTTGTGCAATAAAACATTCACACTCACAAATAAGAATTTTTTACTTACTAAGTAATGTTAGATGATGCAGCAGGAAGTACCCAAATGCTGCAGTTGCTTTGCAGTTTTGGTATGTAACAGGTTTGCTAGGCTTCAAAGCTGGTGTGTACTGCGTTTGATGCTTGGGTTACTCGTGAGCACAGCACACAGCCCCGCGCCGCCTCGTCACCCTTGTTCCTTACGTGTCACATTATTGATTTTACGACCCAAATAATTTATAATAAAGCCAATGAGATGCACTATTTATCTAATTAATTTTGATAACTAACTCTACATGTTTCAGACAGATCTACTGTCCATCATCAGGAGTCTCAATTCTGTATACACAGCAACAGGTATTTGTCATGTGATGCACTGTCCTCTGAATGTCAGACCCAAATAATGTTTAGAAAGGGGTACAGATCGTTAAGTTCCTCGTTATGTAGTCTGCTCCACTCCCCTATTACCTCGTCACTCTTATGCCCAAGTAACTTCCTCAGCACCCTATCCTCGAACACCCTCAACCTGTGTTCCTTCCTCAGTTTGAGCGACCAAGTTTCACACCCGTACAAAAGAAGAGGCAAAATGATAGTTCTGTATAGGGATTAATCTTGATATATTTGGAGAGCAACCTGGAAGACAAAAAGTTCTGCACTGAATGATAGCAAACATTCCCTGACCTCCAGCTGCTTAAAAGCAGTAGATGTGTTAGGGTTGTTTCCAAATATTCGAAGTGTTCTGCCGTTTCAAATAAATTATTGCCTATCTTTGTGTTGTGATATGTGCTGCACGCTGGGCGCGAGACGTGACCATTTATAGTATTTAGTGTTCTCACCACTTGCTTCTAGACAAAGCTCCTTACTAACGACTAATAAAGCTTCTTTGTTTTTCTTTATTATATATATATATATCAACAGCATAAGGCAGAAGCCCATGCGTATCATTTAATTTCACCCCCTCATGTTTTGCCCTCCTTATGGCGTTTTCTAAAGCAGAGTTGGACAGCAGTGGTGATAAATCCTCTCCTTATTTCAAGCCATTCTTAACAGGAAACGTGTCAGACAAATGTTTGCCTACCCGGACGCCATTGTAGGTTTCATTTAGACACGTGCCTATTGCCCGTTGTATATCTTTCTTTGTTTGTTTCTTAGTACGACCTCTTCTACCTACTCATTGTTGGTGTACAGGGTTATTGTTGCATCTGATCACACTCAGTGACACGTCGCAGCCTTTAGGACACCCCTGGACGAGTGATCGGCCCGTCGCAGAGACCCCTATCTGACAACACACAACATTTGCACGAGACAGTCATGCCTCACGGCGGGATTCGAACTCGAAATTCCAGGAAGCGAGTGCCTGTAAGACCTAGGCCATGTCTACATTGGAGCCAGACATGACATATCCTTTCTCACGAAAGGCTTCTTTAGGTACGTCTTTAGAGGACAGGCCTTATCCCCAAGGATGATGAAGAATATTTCTCATCCACTTCGCGCAAAACTTGCAGGCTTTGGCGAGGAAGATTCTAAGTCTTCCAAGAAGTGATACAAAGTAGAACCAGAAAAGTGTCACAATCACTTTGCTTACCAAAAGCACCTATGTTTATAAAAATGAATCCGCTTTCAGAATCTGCGACGCCTCGTAAAACTACAGAAAAAAAATGTTTCCAATTATAAAACAGTGATCCGGCGTTTGTACGACATTTAAGGCGAACGTGCTTTCCATCTATGCAGCCGCTAACGTTAGGAAAATTCCATCTTTCATGACAACTGACAGCTGTGTACAAAAATCTGTCATGGTCCGGAACTGATAAGTGCTTCGATAACAGCCTGCTCCAGAGCACATCATCAATTTGATCCACTATTCGTCCTACTATGTAATGATCCATCCGAAATGAGGAAGCAAGAGAACGGAACGACTGTCCTGTCGAAAAAAATCTGAAAACCCAAGCATTCCCATTTATTAAATATATCATTTTAAATTTGACATAATAATGATTAGATTGTTGTTTTACGGATTGTATTATATACTAATTTATTAGGCAAAACATAACAAGTTCGGAAATGTTTGCACGGCATTAAGAAACTGACAAAGACACACGTTGTTACACTAAAATATTACAAATTTATGTCGTAGAAGTCTATAGCAGTCAGTACCTAAAACGAATCTCTTTAAGGTAAACAAGTGGAAGAACATGTGGGAAGCGTTGAGAGATAGTATCGGAGAGAATTGAAAAAGCTATACGATACAAAATCTGGCCGAGCAGCAGGGACCGCACATGAATCGAAATCTCGATACTTCACGTCGATGTCGTTCGTGGAAAGAAAGAAAGAAAGAAAGAAAAAAAACTATAACGATTCCGCAACCCACACTATCAAATGTACCAGCGGCTGAGGAATCTGCCCTTGGGAGTACCCCCAAATCTTGAAGATGATAATGCTTCATCAAATGTTTCGATTAAACGATAATATTGATGAATTCAGTTAAGGGGGTTCGGATGAACGCCAAGCAAAGAAACATCTAGGGACAAAAAAATAATAAACGTTCAAGAAGCTTTATATTTGGAGAAACGGAAGATTAAACTTATGGAGGAGAAGCTGATAAAAAAAAAGTCCAATGCCGACGAAGACTACGTGTGCCTAATGAGTCTTTTACCGTCCATTAAAAATGGACGACGTACAAAGATTGGAACTCAGAATATGCTTTCTGAGCAGCATAACTAGGAGAATTCAAATTTCTAAGAATATTTCGCTGCCTTGCAATAGTGTTCCCGCAGCATCTAACATTTCGTGCCCCCCCCCCCCCCCTCCCCTTCCCCCGCGCCCGCCGCCCCCCTTCCCAACCATTTTTCTTTTACACACCTCCACCACCCCACCCCCACTTTTTTTTTCTCTTCGCACACATTTTTCCGCCCATTTT
>Ga0123352_10014783_pt1 | contig 12431 bp, 6 predicted proteins | sample TergutLab28metaG_FD_89700 | JGI IMG/M metagenome (GOLD analysis project Ga0123352, IMG submission 89700) | Labiotermes labralis P1 segment gut microbial communities from Petit-Saut dam, French Guiana - Lab288 P1 | ecosystem: Host-associated > Arthropoda: Insects > Digestive system > Gut ... | reverse complement strand
TTCTTTGCTAACGATTTAAAAATGTTTCGTGCTGCTCCGTTATTCGATGTTAGTACTCACCTAAATCAGATATTTATCTACGCCAGGTTGGTGTACTGCAAATTTTATGACTGCAGTATGAGTAAAATTTGAGTCATTGCCTTCTCCAGGGAAATAAATTAGCCTAGCCTTATCTTTAAACAAAAATTTGAGACTCCTATGTTATTCGTGCTGACCCTATTGAGGACCCGAGATTTTTAATTGTTTGTAAATTATACATTAATTGTCATGTTGATTTGGGCCGGCATAACGACTCACTACGTGCTGGACAGTTGGGGAATCGAATCCCAGTAGGGCAAAATTTCCTCACCCGCCCGGACCGGCCCTGAGGCCTATCCAACCTCTTATATTTTGGGTGTCAGGTCTCTTTCAGGGGGGTAAAGTGGCCAGGGCGTGGCGTTGACCACACACCCCACATCTAGTGTAGTGGTTAAAGAAAGAGTACAGCTGTACCTCTACTCCCCATCTGGGCCTTCGTGGCCTGTTCTACGGTAAACCTTAACTTTCACCTTTATTTTTATCTTGATTCTAATTTTTTATCCATTAATATTTTGGGTCTAGACGCTCTGTAGTGTGTTGATATTACATTTTCAAGTTTTTAGGCCAAATTGGAGTGCGATTCTGTAATATGGAATTCTTTGACCTCTACTATTGTTACAGGACTCGAACACATTCAGCGGACGTTTGTAGTTACTCACTATGTTCTTATAATAAAACCAACTAGATGCACTAATTTCTCAAATTTATTTTTGGAAGAAACTCTACATGTTTCGGACAGTTCCTCTGTCCATCATCAGGAGTTTTTCACTGTATACACAGCAAACCTGTATGAAATATACCATTGCTGTGTACAGTGAAAAACTCGAGCAAGCTGTCAGCAAACCTGTATGGCATACACCACTGCTGTGTGTAAAGTGAAAAATTCCTGATGATGGACAGAGGAACTGTCCGAAACATGTAGAGTTTCTTCCAAAAATAAATTTAAGAAATTAGTGCATCTAGTTAATTTTATTATAAGAATTTTTTTTACGATGCACGGTCACCTGAACGTCAAATTACTCGCTATAGTCTGTTCTTGTCCCCAAACAGTAGGCTGTAGTTATGCCATTACTGTTAAACGTCTTAATTTATGAACTTTTCGTGACAGAAGGCATCATAGCGAGGCTTTTTTGGGGGGGCGGGGGGGTTCTAAATCCTGCCTTTCTTCTGTGGAAGTGTTGGATCTTTCAGTTCCCAATCGGACTTTATTTTCTTTCATGTTAACCCAACTTTCAAAAGCTGCCCCACCGCCAGCCGCACCGCGGCCAATTCAGTTTGTAGCAATTCTGATATCTTCAGAATACAAATCATCACTTTCAAATTCGATATTATTTTCAGTTTATATCATAAGGTCTGGGGTGAACGGTGGCACAGTTAGTCGAGACAAAGCGCCACAGGCCGGTATGTCGCAGGTTCGTTTCTCGTTGGTATCATTGGGATTTTTCATTGACTAATCCTTCCAGCCGCACTACGGGCCTGGGGTCGACTAAGCAACTAACAGAAATGAGCACCAGGGGGTAAAAGCGGCCGGTATGTAGGGCTGACAACCTTGTCATCTTCATGTGACCATTGTTTAGAAATTCTGAGATTCTCACCCTCCTGGAGCCTCAAGGGCCTGTCCAGACCTGTAGAGGTATTTAAGTACACTTTTCATGACTGTTTCATAGGTGTCCTTCTCATTGTCTTTTATTCCTTGTATCTTATTTTGTACTGTTTCTATTACTGCCACTTGGTCGTCGACTGAACATGTCACAAACAAGAATTGAATTGATTTATCAATAACATTAATATTTTTGTTGAGATGTTGATCATTCAGTAATACGAGGGGGTGCTGGTAAGCCCTTAGCCCAACCTACTTCCCGATGTCGTACGACGGAATCGATAGTGTCGTTGGAAAGAGGAGTATGTTCATGCGCCGAAGTCTTTGCAAGTCTTTTCTTGATACAGAGGCTGAAAGGAAGCACGTCGAGCGACGCGCGCGATTTCAACGACATGGAGATGCGAGCTGTCAAGTTTTTTTTTTCTTGCAAGGCAAGGTGCTAAAGGAAATACACGCCATTCTGACAGAAACATTAGGGGAACATGCACCATTGTATGACACCATCAAAAACTGGGTGGCCCAATTTAAATGTGGTGATTTTTCCACCTATGATGCGCTTCATTCTGGACGACCCAAAACAATGACCACCCCGGAGCCTATTGATTAAATTCACGAGCTAATCTCGGAAGACCGCCGAATTTCGGCTAAATCAATAGCTGAGCAACTGGGCATCTCACGTGAGCGGGATGGGTCCATCATTCATGAAGATTTAGACATGCGGTAGCTCTCCGCGAAGTGGGTCCCGAAATGCCTGAAAGGGGATCAAAAACATCAACGGTGCCAGTCGTCGGAACAAATTCTGGAAGTTCTTCGTCGCGATCCAAATAATTTATTGTCTCGATTGGTGACCATGGAGGAAACCTGGCTATATCACTATGACTCAAAGACAAAATAACAATCAATGGAGTGGCGGCATAGCGGCTCACCCCGCGCCCAAAAAATTCGGAGTGCAAAAATCCGCTGGAAAAGTTCTCGCCTCGATTTTTTGGGAACATGACGGTATCCTCCTTATTGATTATCTTCCAAAGGGCCAAACTATCAACGCGGAGTATTACTCATCTCTACTGGTGCAAGTGAAGGACATTTTGAAGGAGAAATGCCGCGGGAAGGGCACTAAGGGGGTCTTGTTCTTGCACGACAAAGCCCCGGCTCACCGGTCACTTGCAACCCAGAAGAAACTGGCCTACCTAAGCTTCCAATTTCTTGATCACCCACCCTATTCTCCGGATCTGGCCCCATCTGACTACCTCCTTTTCCCTGGACTGAAAAAAAACCCGAAAGTTCGCCATTTTTCGTCCGATGCGGAGGTCATTGCTGCCGTGGAGACCTGGTTGGACGGACAACCTTTTGAATTTCTTTTGAGTGGCTTGCAAAAGTTAGAGCAACGGGCTAAGAAGTTTATTGAGCTTCGTGGGGAGTATGTTGAATAAATCCCGAGTTTGGTCGCTGTAGCTTTTTTCCTTCCTGTTCGGGCTAAGGACTTATCAGCACCTCCTCGTATATAATATTTTTCGGTAGTAGTATTGTCACTGGTTCGAAGTGTAACATAAAAATAAACAAAATATTCATGTGCTGTACACCCCATGACCTCAAGATGTCCCACCGAATTAAAAACTGCGAGAAGTACCGTTCTGCGAACTCAGAGAGGTATATGAAGTGGGATAAATGTGAAGAATTTTGATTGTTGCATCTTCGTTGTTTCTTTTTAGTGTTATTGCTGTTGTTATTGAGGTAAAAAGGGAAGTGTTTTATTTAACGATGCTGTCAGTTACGATTATTTGAGGGAGGTGGTAAATGAAAGTAATATAAATACAGAACATTGATGTAATGCTACTGACAGGGAACAACGGAAGTACTTTGAGGAAAACCTGTTCCGGATTCACCATAGCGACTCGCTACGGCCTGGAAGGTCCGAGGATCGAATCCCGGTGCGGGCAAGTTTTTCCGCACCCATCCAGATCGGCCCTGGGGCCCACCCAGCCTCCTGTACAATGGGTACCGAGTCTTCCCCGGGGGTAAAGCGGCCGGAGCGTGGCATTGACAAACCACCCCAACTAGCGCCAAGGTTAAAGAAAGAGTATGGCTCTATCTGTACTCCCCCACTGGGCCTTCGTTGCCTGTTCTATGGTGAACTTTACCTTTTACGTTTAAGGCCCGGGAACAAACCGTAAGATAGGCTCAGTAGAGAGTGCTTCATTTCTGGTGTTCGGACGTAAACATCACGAAAGGTATGTCCAAAAATTCCATTAAGATATCCCCCACTATGTTGCTTTCCTTCCTTATACGCATTTCATGCTTCCAATCGCGCACATGTCCTGCCCCTTTCATCCTCCTCATCTGAAAGACCAGCGAAGTTTAAGGATTATGATTATGAAGGTCACCTATACAGTTTTTTTTTTCTCGCGTCAGTTCTTAGGTACAAGTCTATCTTTCTCCTCATATCCTATTCTCAAACAGAGAAATAAAGTATTTTATATATTTTTATCTACCGATCGTTGTGGCCACGCGGCCTAAGGCCTGGGCCTGCGGCCGTTCGCTTGCTGGGATTGCGGGTCCGAATCCCGCCGGGGGTATGGAAGTCTGTCCCTTCGGAGTGTTGTGTGTTGTCAGATAGGGGTCACTGCGTCGGGCTGATCACTTGTCCAGAGGAGTCCTACCGAGTGTGGTGTGTCTGAGTGTGATCTTGAAGCCTCGATAATGAGGAGGCCCTGGTCTACTAGGAGCTGTTCTGCCGCGGAGAAAACATATATTTATTTTTTATAGTATATATATATATTGCTTTGCACATACTTTAACATTTCCTTTTATAAATAGGAGGTGGCCAGATAAATGACTCAAAATTACATGGGAAGAGGCACACCATACCAAAGATTCTACGCTCAAATGAAACTTAACAAATTGAAACTTCCAAATTTACCTTCTTTTCAAGCCACATTGTAAATAAGCAGGGATTAATTTCTGGAACATCTGCCTGAAACATTTTCGAGCTGATGAATCTGCAACCAAATAAATGGAAGCATTTATTTTAATATTAACCCATATAAGGACTCCCTGATTATGGCACTCGAGATGTGCCGAAACGTGTAGGAGAATATGCATCTATTGTGTTCTTATTTCAGTGGTTTGATTGGTTGGCTTGATAAACTGAAGAAACATGTTATGTCTTCCAGAAGAGTTTCTGTCCGAAATGATCTGAACATTTAGGTAACATTTCTATTTGACAAGGAGCGTCTAAGATAGAACTAAAAAATACCTAAAGAAGAACAATGCGAGTACTCTTATTCTAATGAGAACTTAAAACAACATCCAAAGAGACGTTCCATACACAAAGGTAGTGTAATAAGAAAGCATTGTCTATGAAGATGATATAAAAGAAGAAAGATCAGTGGTCAAAATGAAGTTGTGAAGAAGATTCACTGATCCTTCGTAATCTTGATGCTGCTGGAATAGACAGATGTGACAACACGCTGACTGCATACCAAATTATAAGACGCACCGTAAAATAAGCTGTTAGCACTTGTGTGGGTTGTTGCTGCATTCTGTTCAGCCTCTGTCACTTCCTGTCAGCGACCGGACGTCGTTCAGTACGTTCTGTCGGCCCGTATGTTCACATGCAGTCTAAAATCTATTGTAGCCTGTACGTTGTTTGGCATAGGGGTCCGACAGTATGATAATAAAAAACGGGATTTCTTTATCTCCTAGAAATTAATAAATTTGACAAAACAAACTACGGCCCAAAAACATAATTTTATTATAGACAGGATATTAGATAATGAAAAATATCGTATTTCATGTTGTGTTCTTATCGAATGATTTAAGGTTCGCCTGGAGATCCAGGTTCTTCGCCCGACTTTTTTTAATACTGTACTATCCTGAAGTATGAATTTCCGTAGAATTAGTTATCTTCAATTAAAATCTATCAAAATTATGAACAGGCAACATCTTTGAAGTTAGTTTTCACCACCAGCAACTACTAACTGTGTGCACTTGAAATCGTTTCTTATGGTAGCCCGCAAGACAGACATCATTGAGGAAGTTCTCCTTGCACCACTTCAGTAACTGCACAGAAAGTTGAGCTGCACTGCTGAATGGGCATTGTGCATTCAGCAGATATTTCTCCACGACACATGATTAGTTGTATTGAAATGAAAAATCGCTCTTTTCCCTCAATACTAAAATCGGTGCTTTTAGTGCCCCAGTTAAATTTTGTCAGGAGTTTGAGACTAGTTACTGAAAACGAGAGTTGTCCCAGCAAAACTGGGATGAATGGGAGCCAAATTTGGTGTGCTTTTAAGTGAGTTCTGCATGTTGAATGTATAAAAATCTACTGTAGCTAAACATTAAAATATCCATAAATGATGCTTTGTCAAAATGCAAATTTGCAGCAAAATATGCAGGAAGAACTATAAAATAAGATTTGCTTGCAGCTGAACATACAGTATAAACTGTCTCATGGCACAGCAAAATATGCAACATCGGAATAAAACTGGGATTGACTTTTCACTCTCTCCTAATACAAAAAAATCCCACTTTCAAAGAAAATACTAAAAGGGGAGAAGACAATAAGGGCATAAAAAGAAAAAAGGCATGGTCTGACTTATTAAATCCATGGAGCTGAGTTGTTCTTGTGAAGCAGCTGGTAAAAATATTTCCTGCCTGGTATATGTAATCTGAAGGTACAGTGTGGATGAGGGCCCATTGACTGACCCCTATAATGAGCCAGGTGAATCCATTTCGGGATAAACTGATCTGGTGGTCAAGTCTACAGGAAGGGAATACAATGCAGCATTGTACTTTTCGGACAGACCTGATTTCCGGATCAGGATTCGCCAAGGATATTCCCTCTTACTTTATGATCAGCTTTAATATTATCCTTGTATCTACTTTCATGTTTCCCATTTGGTTTCTTCTCTTCAAATACTCAGAGTAAAATACTGTATGCATGTCTCCTTTGCATGCCCCGCCCATTATATCAGTTTTGATTTATCAACCGTGATGACTGGTAAACAGTACAAATTACAGAACCCGAGTATTTTACCGCATCATCCATACATATAAACCCTTAGATCAAAATATTCTCCCCAATCCTGTTATTAAATGCCCTCTTGTTTATTTTCCTCCCTTCTCGGTGGTTCCTGAATTTTATTGTTCTCGACTCAAAATCGTGAATCGTATTCGTCTTGTAATCCAAACAATAGCAGTATCTACCTGGTAACCCATTTAAGCCACCAAGTTCCTTTTTTATTTTGGGCATTCAATGTACACCTGAAGGATGTGGCAACCCCCTCCCCCACGCACTTTGCGGTCATAGCAATTTGTCCTGCAATTCAACATAGTTACTGTTAGGTAACTGTTTGAAACATATCAGTTTATTAAATACTTAAAAAATTTAGTTGGGTTGACTGTTTCTTACATAACTTAGTTGGAGGAAGCTGTACTAATTGCCGTTTTGTCTTGGTGGTGAGTCAGATCTTTTTGGATACGGCATCATAACCCTCACACTACTCACATTACTTCCAAATTGTGTGTGTGTGTAATTTGGAAGTAATATAGACCTCAAACAACTGGTGTAGTTAATAGTCATTCAGTATATTATAGTATACATTAGATACTCTTGCCACAAAACATGAGAAGTCAGCGTACAGTGTATATGAAATCCTGTTACATTACTGCCTAATGTGCCTATTTTGTACTTTACATAGTATCACATCAAATGCCCTTATGAATAAAATCACATGTAAGTCATTTGGTCACTGAACACTTCTCTGAAGGACACACTCCTCAGGGATTCATAAAATATGTACTTGTAATAGGATTTCAAAGTTTACCACTTTGTTTCAAGCATGCAAACATGTCTGTTTGTTTTTTACACTCACCAAATTATTTATAAACAAGACAGGCAGTGTTAATATCATGTTTATGCAACCATTAATGCACTGGAAAAGCAATGAGTATTACACATTCTGAGCGTGTTTGTAACCTTAGGTATCCAGCTTGCAATGCACATTCACCAACTTGTTGTCTGTGGCCTACACAGCTCTACAGTAGTTTTCTGCATAACCCCATAAATGGCAAGATTTCAACCAAAAAATAGTGTATTTGTTTTTCTCTAAAAATTTGTCTGAAACATCTCTCATACTAAGATGAAATGAGTGAGATATGATAAAAAATTTATGTATATTGGTCTTCATGTAAAGTACCTGTTATTCTTGTCAGATTTTAATGACATTTGAATTTCTGACAGATTTTGGAAAAATAATCATATTTCAAATGTCATGAAAATCCATCCAGTGGCAGCCCAGTTGTGCCATACGGATGGACATCAGACATGATGAAGCTAACAGTTGCTTTTTGCAATTTTGTGCATGTGCCTAAAAGGGAATACAACTACCATGACCTGTTTTCAGAAACAAAATATGGGTACGACAGTTTATAAGAGTGATCAGACACTTTCTGAAATACAGCTATCCTCATTACCACATGAATATTAGAAAATAAACAGAGTAACCAGTACGTACTCATGCTGAATTGAAGCTGCAGTATCTGACCCTTGAGCAGTCTTACCTTAGGTTACCAAGAATTAATTTATCATCACTGGAATGGAATGAGTATTTTGCAGTACCTACTCATTTGAAAGATAAAATTGTAAATCTGTGTCTGCCAATGATTTTTTTGGTAATCTATTAGATACTCAAGGAGTGCTATGTCTTCTAATTATGTTTTCCTCTTCCTGATATTGAAAAGTACACAAAATGAAGTATCAGTGGATAATACTAAATAGAATTTATAATCCAAAACACAACAAAAAGAAACTCTAGCATGTGTGCACAAATGTCCATACAGACACACATACATAAGAAAAGACATCCACATACATGTGTGGTATTGTGTAATCCTTATTATTGTCTTCCATGTACATGTCCATCAAGATGTAAATGTCATGCACAGAATGTTAACATCACATGCTTTTGGGTGATAAATGATTAATTAGAAACATCATGTCTTATAATTGGCCTCCTACAGATAATCACATTGGGCTGAAGAGTACAGCTGCATTGCACACTGCTGTTAAATATGAAAACAAGATGCTTCATAATTCTAGCAAACCACTGCTTTGCCTTGTTCCAAGTACAGAAGGTACCAAATATCATACATTACAGGAATGGGACAACCATTTTCATGTTTTATTTCTGGAAACAAACTTTTTGTTTAGTGAATGGTTATTGTGACATGAATGAACTCACTTGCAATAAAAATTACACAATAATACACTCTGAGGTTCTGTATTCATCAGGTCTTAAAAAAATACCAGTACTAGTTAATAATTCACAAATTTATATTTTAACATTAATGTGTTCTCAGTAGTATGTGCTGTTAGAACAGAACTTCTTTATCTAAATTAACATCTTCTTTCCTTTTCAGAAACTTTTAAAAATTTATCAGTGGTGCAATCAATACTGTAACAATATTTATTCTGATTACAGGGGAATCCCATTTCTGCTGCATGTTTTGGGTTGATAGATGCTGGAAATGATCAACAGTGGCTTTTACAAAGCTTGTGAGGGTTATATGGGAATCCAGATATCTGTTATGCTACCCAGGTGGTATTCTAGTTCTAGACATGACTAATGTCACTTCATTATGTGTTATAGCATATTATCATCATCATCATCATCATTGGTGGTGGCAGTAGCAGCTACCGCAAGAAGGAACACGACATCCAGGCTCGTCCTGTCTTCATGGGTGTTGGCACAATTCACATGAACATTGTCAGTAAGCAAAATGTTCCCTGACTGTATTACAAGCACTGTGCCGGGTATGTCTAATGGTTGGATTGCCAGACCTGACAGTCTGTAGGCCTGCAAGGTGTCTTTCTGATGCCTACTCCTTGACCTGTTCTCCAGGGGAGTTCCTGCCAGTAGCTATGCTACTGGAAGTATATCTCAGTGTCATTAGCATATGCAAACCTCCTCCCCATAAGGTGGTGCTACTATCGAGGCAGACTGGATAAGTACTTCATGTACAGTAAACTGTCCATACTTTACAACTTTCATGAAGAATAACATGATATGTTTTACTCTAAGACTACTGCAAGCCTTCATTTTACTTTGTATTCATTTTAAGAAAGAATCATTAGAAATATTAAAATGTTCAAGAAAAAAAACACTTCAAAACTGGTAACAATACAGTGGATTTTTTAACTGATTAATGCCATTTGCGCTCTTAGGGTTTCTGGAGCCTGAAGGAACTGTGGTGTAGTAATGTATGTTTTTCATTTTTAAATTAACTAAGTATAATGAACTGTACATAAAAGAGTCCTCCTCAAGAAGCTAACACTTTGCTAATCAAATTTCCCACCTTCTGTGGAACAGCCTGCCATTGTGTCATGAGTCCAGTCCACATCTTTACACCCTGTGGCCTTCTACTCCGAGATGTTGTGGTCCCACTATCACAATGTATAAAGTTTAAGCACATTACAATACCTTTCACCTCCCACCACCAAACCAGGGCCTGCAGTAAAGTCTCTTTCTCAAGCTTGCTGTACTACTATTCATCACACAATAGTATTCTTATATTGCATTATGGTACCTGAGATAAGTGAACTGGTACATTGGACAGTTACCAACTCCACCAATAAATATAATAAGTACACTTTAACTTCTATTACCAACTACTGTCTTTATTTGTTGATCATCATAAGCTTTCTTAACAAATCAAGTCACTACACAACTTGTACGTAGACATAACCAATACGTATCAGATCTCGGTTTGCTTAAATATATGAAAATAACAGTTTGGAACAAAACAGGTATGGAAATGGTTACAAGAAATAAAGCTAATGATCAACAGAAAAACACAAACAAACTTAGAGCAGTATTCTAATAGAAGATGATTCAAGAAAAATGTTAACCCTTTGGTGGGGTCCAAAATATACTCGCCAAACACTGTGCAATGTTAACAACAGTTTAAAGTCTTATCTTGTTCTCAGTATGGTAAAGTGCTCACACTGCATGTTGTCACACCACTGCAGAAATGGAATTGATGCCAGCTCTAATTTACTTGCTCAGTTCATTGAAGTTCTGAGCTCTGGAAGCATACACATTCTTGTTCAACATCTTCCATACAGGGTATTAAAGCCTGGGGAATGCAACAGTCATGCCAATGGCTCTCTGCACAATCAAACATATACAAGCGCTAAAATTTTTTGAATCACCCTCCATAATTCTAGTGAAATAAAATGCCACACATGAACTACAATTACATTAATTCTCTCCTTCACTGTCTTTTGGTATCAGTCAGTAATAATACTGTCCCTTTTGCAAAAAGAGACTGCATGTTCATCACAATTTCTCACAATGTTTATTCTCACTAGTCACAAATGAATGCAGGTCACTTATTGTGCCTTCGCCTGCGAACACTGGGCTGCATGGGTCATCCATGGAATTCCAAACGGCCCACCAACTCACGTACTGTTGCCAAAAGTGCCTCTCGGTCTTGAGTGGTTGAATCAAGAAGCAGTGAATGCAGACGTGTCATATAATTATCAATTGTATTCAGTGTTGGAACCTCATTGCTGCCTGCACATTCAAGAATTCATAAATGTAAGGACAGTGGTGAAATGAAAGAAGGGAAACTGTTGATCAACTGATAAAAAAGGGATCTGAAAATCCATTCATAGATTATAAAAAAACCTGTCACATCTAAGTTGCTAACTAGGCCGTCAAGAGCTGACTACGAAGAAAACACCAGCAATAAAGACTGTAGATAGTTGGTCAAAAACACCAAAAATGTTCCATCATTACCATTTTACTATAATTTTGGGAACTATAACGGATGTTCAGTGAAACCTGTTCACAGAACTTCTAATAAAATATGGCTGGTTGCAGATTGTATGGCTACATACACAACACACCAGCATTTGATCACAAACTGTGCTGTGGTAACAGCAAATGGGACCAGTGTGTCATGTTTAAATGTTGGTGCTCAAGGTGCAGAATGTGGCCAAACCCAACCATGACTTTGATGTTCAGAACATCTGCACAGCTATTATTCATATAATTAAAGGCCACTAATACATCCATCAGCCTCACAAGATAATACATTGCTTTAATGCATACAGTGAGCTGTTCATTAACATTTTACCTGGAAGAGGAATATTCTGGAAGCTGGCAGTGAGTGTAGCTCTCATATGGTCCAAATGCTGCTGCAAAGCTACATTGTTATTACGCTGCTGCATTGTTTCGACTTCAAGCTTTTCAACTGCTGCTTTCATATTCTCAATGTGCTTCTGCAGTATTGCATTTTGTTGCTCGTAATCTGTATTGGATTTGCGAAGTTGGCGTAGTTCTGCTTCACGAGCTGCAACAGTGATTAGTAAGAGAAAAATTTTGTCAATGAAAAATGTACACAACTTAATATCATCAGTTTGAAAATATAATAAAACTTTCTTGAGCCAGCAGCTGTGTCACATGGCTGAATGGCAAGGAAACCAATGTTTTGAGAACCACCTCCATTCTTGTCATCACGGACATAAACTCAGTTTCAGTGGAAGCTCTAGGTTATATAATTTAAAAATAATTGGGGGGGGGGGGGGGGGAAAAAAAACAAAAAAAAAAAATTAAAAAAAAAAAAAAAAAAAAAAAAAAAATAAAAAACACAAAAAAAAAAAAAAAAAAAACTCTAAATAAATACATTGACAAACAACACATCAATTCCACAAAAACAATAAAAAAAAATAAGAAAATAATAAAGA
>Ga0123352_10014782_pt1 | contig 12431 bp, 5 predicted proteins | sample TergutLab28metaG_FD_89700 | JGI IMG/M metagenome (GOLD analysis project Ga0123352, IMG submission 89700) | Labiotermes labralis P1 segment gut microbial communities from Petit-Saut dam, French Guiana - Lab288 P1 | ecosystem: Host-associated > Arthropoda: Insects > Digestive system > Gut ... | reverse complement strand
CCGATTTCGGGTCATTGTTCGGACCTGTAATTCTTTACATTGCGGTGGTCTCGGTGGACCGTTTAATCGTTAAAGTTTTTAAAGTAACCGTCAATTTTAACAAGCACCCCCCCCCCCCCGCTACCGGTCCTAGGCACTTGTCGGAATTGGCATTTCGACATATTGAAAGGGTAGATGGGCGTTTAAGGAATGGTTTGAGCATGCGGAAGAAGACGGCAAAATATTTTGTTTTTTAAATAAACCGGAAAATTCTTTCAAAGTAGTTGTGGGTTGCGACACCCTTAGTATGGTAAGAGAGTACCAAATTTGAGGGCGAACATACTCAGAGAACTGCGTTGTTCTGGGTCATTACGCAGCGAGTAGTGGTAATTTCTTACCGACGTTTCGGAACAACCTATCGGTCACATTCTCAGGGTTTAAGAACCCAAAAGAAAGCATGTAGCCCCGAATGGAGTTTATGTAGGGAAAAATGTGGGCGGTGAACATTCTCAGTAATATGGTGTCAAGCAGTAGGGTTGTTATCAGTGGGAGGATGTGGGGGGAGTGTGGTAGTCAGTTTAGCTACAGAGAGAGAGAGAGAGAGAGACGCTACGTGATAGAAGGAATTCTAACCGGAGTGATAGTGAGACACAGGCGAACTCTCAGTTGAACAGAGTGGGGGATGTAAGAAAGTATTTGTTTAATAAACAGTTAATCTAAAACAAAGCAATAGGAGGGAGGAAGTAGTAGCCCAGCGCTATTGCTCGGTAAAAATACCATGTGCTGAGCCGGGAGAACAAAGAACGTCATATGCAGACTGAAGGACAGGGATATCTAAGGGAGGAAGGAGATGAGGACATTGAACAATCTAATAGCACTGAAATTCAGAGAGGGATGTAGTCTGTCGGTACCAGACAGAGGTAAAGAGGGACAGGAGGAGAAGTGTCCGAGTGGTACAGGAAGGGCGAAAAAGGAAACGAATAAAAGGGGGTAAAAGAAGGAAAAGAAGAAGAAATTGGTAAATAATAAAGAAAAGAGAAGAAGCAAAACGACAGCAGCAATGGAAGTGAAATTGCAAAAATGGAAGTGAAAGGGGAAAAAAGGAAAAGTCCGGGCCCGGGGGGAGGAAGGATGTCAGGCAGGTGGTTCTGCTGTAGAACGGAATTGTCGGTGTGGGGGGGGGGCGCGTTCTGGCGTGAAGAAAGAGGATAGATGTAGGGGCCCGTGGGACGTAAACTGGTCACCGCTACTGAGGGGGCCGTCTGCTGTCCCTAAGGAGGCGAAGGAGAGGTTTCCATGACTTGTTCAAAGTCAGGCCATTCTCTCTGTTCACATTGTTAGGGCTGAGTTCCAACTCCACCGCCTCCTTGATAAGTCTTTCCATATAGCCGGGTACAGCAGATAGGATACGAGTGTCTTGGAATTTAATGACATGGTTATGGTTGAACCTAAGTTCTGCCACCGCTGATTTGACTGGATGCCCAAACCGTATGTGCAGGTGGTGTTCTTTTATTCTGGTTTCTATAGAACTACCAGTCTGTCCAATGTATAACTGACCACACTCGCAGGATATGCTGTAAATTCCCGGATTTCTCAATCCCAGGTCATTCTTCGAAGGACGAAGGAGACTGGAGATCTTCCTAGGCGGCAGGACAACACATTTAGTGTTTTGTTTGACCAGCATACTGCTGAGCCAGCCGTTTTGTCGTCTGGATATATGGAGAGAAGAACGACCGAAGTGGTCTTCTGTTTCGACTTGGAAGTTCTAACCGCTGGGTTGAGGGCCCGTCTTATCTGTTTGATACCATAACCATATTCCCTGAAAGTGGTTTTGAGGAACTCCAACTCATCATGGAGGCTTACCTTGTCGCAAAGAAATCCGGGTGTTTGCACCAACATTGAAATAGAGCACTGTACGTTGTAGGGAGGGTAATGTGATCCAGGGCTCAAGTAGAAGTTGGAGTGAGTCGGTTTTCTGTACACCTTACGTCCCAGGGAACCATGCGGTCTCTTGTATATGTCGATTTCGAGAAAGGTTCGGTGGCCGTCTCTCGCACTGTCCATGGTGAATTGTATATTCCTGTGAAGACCATTTACATGGTTATGAAACCTCTCCCGCTTGTCTGTTCCGTACGGCCAGTTGACACATACTGTCTTATCTTCAGAGCACTGAATACTGTGGCAGCATGCTGCTCCGATACAATGGTATCGGTTTACCCAAACTACACACTGTAGGTAACCTAGAAACCCATAATATAAATATTCGTCTCTTCCAGACTCAGATATTACATATAGCTTGTTAATTGATCGGTTTCAGGCGCTTTTGTAAAATTGTGAAAAAGCGACTATTAGCTTCGTCGTGTCTGTCTCTCCGTCCGTCCACCCGCCCGGAACGGCCTGGATCCGACTGAACCGAATTGCATGAAATTTGACATCTGAGTATTTTTCGAAAATCAGCCGAGAAAATTAAAGTGTCATTAGAATCTGACAAGAATAATGGGTACTTCACATGAAGGCCTATATAAATTTATGATAATATATATCTTAGTTTTTCTGAGAATGAGAAATGCTTCAGAAAAAATATTGCAGAGAAAATCAAAACACAACTTTCATGTTCATATTTTTTTTTTCTGAAAATCTTACCCCTTATGAGATAATGTGAAAATATGGTAGAGCGAGACACGCCACAGATAACAATATGACACGTTAAATGCGCTTTGCATGCTGGGTAACTAAAGCTATGGACACACTCAGAATACATAATACTTACTGTTTTGCGCACTGCAAAAATGGTTACGCGAACGCGCCTCAATTTTACTTTATACGTACCTTGCCTTTCTTGTTAGCTCCGAAACAAGGATTCTGCATCATGTATTTAGAACACGCTTATACCTGCCTAATTTTATGTACATGATTGCCTGGTCCTCCTCTAGCAGATCTGTGTCACTAGATGGGTACATCCTATGAAATGTACCATTATGATAAATCTTAGAGGAGAGATGTTTACTGTAGCGACTGCTGGTGGTTTGCGACTTGGCCGATAACCAGCACGAACCCAGCGTGTAATGTGATATACTTGAGGAACAGATTCGATTCAAGAACCCGACTGCACATGTCGAATGACATAATCTTAGGCCTGTGTGCTCTGCACCCTTTCCTTTACCCCCAGTTCCTTCTCGTAAACTTCATTTCGTTATTTTTATCTTCCGAAGATGAATGTTTTCTCATAATATATAGCTTCGAATCTTCTCCTAGAGTATATCGATGTATTCTGGAGCGTGACACTGTTTGGTGTAGCATAAATGTACACCCTGTACCAGACCACACTGTATCACGTCCCACACTACGTTAACTTTCACAGCCACCGCAGTAAGAAACCTCAAATCTCACATCTTGCAATGTGACGCGTAATGAAATACTTAAGTCATAAATTGCGCCAGAGTTTTAAGTAAATTCAATTAATTAGGCTTTCCGAACGCACTGTATTATTAACCCATTAAAGACGAAACTCAGACTGCTTTATTTAAAGACCCAGTTCGTACCGCGCAGTAGAAACTTTTCGACTCGGTTATAAAAACCAATCAGTTTGTGATGTAAGTGGCACAAGTCGCTCTTTGTTCTCAGATAAATATAAAACACACAAATACAATGTCAGCAGAATGTATAATTCTTAACTGTTATTCCTGCTGATGCATGTAACCAGTAGACTTTAAAAGGTTAAAATCAATACTAAGATATTTTGATGATATCCCATTTAATCACTTTTCAAAACAAGTAAGGAAGTTCTTTATTGGTCTTATTTGTTGCTATTGTGATTAGCTGAGTTCTTGGACAAGCGTGGCTGTAAGTACAGTTCTGTAAATGAAATATTTAAACTACTTCAATAATTTTATTTTGCAAATCTTTGGCAGAAGAAAATAACTGCTACTTACCTCTTATAAAATAAAGAATTGTGACCTTTGTCGTGGAGTATAAAATTGGTCAAATTTTTGGAACTGATTATCAGAGACACCTGTTAAAGTGGGTGCTAATTTGCAGTCGTAATTATGTATTGTGAAAGTGTACTTCTGTGTTGAAAATTTTTAGCCTTCAGTCCATAAGAGTATTACGTGCAGAAAGTCTTAAGAAACAACCTTGAAGAGCTGTTCTTTAAACTACAGAGTTACAGCTTTCTGCGTTTGTCGGGGGTAGTAAATGAGGTCTTCGTTGCGAATAAGTTCGTGTTTTTTTAATGGCGGATTTTAAATTCGAATCAGGGAGACACCACAACCATGCCACAAAGATTTCAGGCAAATGTGCCGGCTGCATTAAATGATTGTGCCGAAACTAAATATTTTATCATTGGTCATGGGAAGTGTGAAAGAGGAATAGTACTTTAACCGTTTGAAGCACGAAATTGATTGAATAATATTGAAAAAATGTGGTTTTTGCGTAACACTACTTTTCCGTTAGGAAGATAAACAGAATAATGTTGTTTGGGAAAATAATCACTCTTTATTTTTCGGAAAATCATACGTATCATATAGACACGATGGTTGGACAGCACATGATTCTTAATTTTACGTCAGATGATAGATACAAGAACCACACTACTTTAGAATTTTAAAAATATGTATTAATAATAATAATAATAATAATAATAATAATAATAATAAACTGCAATTGGGTTGTCACCCGGTGGCAGTGGTTATTTTACATGTATACAAAATATTAAATTGATTACTGATAATTTAGGTCGGGAGGGCTACATGAGCAGCATGTAGTGGCAATTTGGAATCTTGGGAACCATCTCAGCATTTGCTTATAGACACAGGGAAACCAAGAAAAACTTGTATCGAGGTGGCCGGTCGCAGGACCTTCCGAATACTGACTTCTAGCCAGCAGTCCGGCATCTAAAGTAAAAACAGCACATACATAGTACATCAAATATACATACTACGTAAGATGACAACAATACACAAGACAACTACAACAATACACACAAGACAGCTAACAACAATACACACAAGACATCTTAAAATGCAACATTCGAATAACAACTGATAAGTACTGGTCAAAGAATCAGACACGGGGTAAACGTTTCTGGCATAGGCTTCAGTTATAGCTGAAATGAAAATATATCTTGCGGTATTTATTACAAATAACGCACTAGTATAGTGATGTCAGTTTAAAATCTATCCGAAAATCTGTTCATTTGTTGCTAAGGCTAAACTGGTTACTGTAAGTACATGCTATCACTGCGCTGCACCTGGGCCCCTAATTTTTCCTCGTATATTTTGTGATGTATCTGCAAATAAATTCACAGATATTTTATACGTACGGAAGATTTTCTTGCTTCAATGCAGTGTTTATAATATCGGAGGAAAATCAGAAGGTTCAGCAGTAGATACCATAACCAACAATACTTCCTTCTCATTTTTTACTTAAAATCCTTTCGTTTTGCAATACAAAGTGAAATTGTTACCACACTCTCAAAATTAAAAACGTGTAACTGCGCAGATTAAAAATGTTTTAGCTGCAAAGTTAAGCTTTAATCGCTGACACAAAAACACGAAGGTAAATTCACAGTACTGCGAACGAACGTAAGTATGGTGGTTGTGGCTTAGCGCTTGCGCACATGAGTCTGGCACAAGCGTGCGTAGAGTATGTCGCTTGTAAATGTATTAGATTGGAGACATTAGTGACTTTCATACTGAACATTGTTTCTTTTTGTAATTTGCTTTCAGGGAATTTGAAAAAAAAACAGGCCTTTTGGAAACCTTGCTGCTGTAGGTAAGGTAAATCAGTCCCATTACAGGCCCGAGATGCCCAGAGGATTCCAGGAAGTTAAGGTTCCCACATTACGTGGCAATGACCCAGAATGGTGGCAAGGTTGTCAGCCTTACGCACCGGCCGTTTTTACACCCAGGAAATACTCCTGGTACTCATTTCTGTTACAGGCTGAGTCGAGCCCAGGGCCATATTGAGATTTGAAGGATTATGTCAATGAAAAATTCCATTGACACGATCTGGAATCGAACCAGCGAATTTCAGATTTGCTGCTATAGGTACCTAGGTAACTACAGAGTAAAGATGACGTATCATAAGGCCAGTGTTACGAGAATCTTAGTCAAGGTAAGGTTTCGTCAGGCTGTCAGTACTGGAAACACAGAGTGCCGTTTCCTAAAGCTAGTATTACTAGAATCTCAGTCAGGGAGACGTTTTGTGGAATTGCTAGAATCTCAAGTAGCTCTGTCTCTGGTCTTACGGTGAGTTTATACTAGCATCTACCTGTGTAAAATGTGCAACACTGCTAGTAATTCACGATGGTGCAGTTTCGTAGTTGAGTTACTCCAATATGCAAGTTAGACACGCAGTTGTCTCCATACTTCGTGGAGTAATTGTTGTTTCCGTTTGCCGGAAAGCAGTTTCAGAGTCTACTGAACATTGAGTTGTATACCGTTATTTTATATGAATGCCAGCGAGCAGATTCATAGTCTGCGACGCATAAAATTGTGGACCGTTACAGCTGCAAATCTTTAATTACATATGGTCTGATATTCTATTAAAATCTGTAATTTTCTTTCCATTGGCGCTGTGGCCCAACGCGAGCCATGGCCTCCTCATTCTTGAGGTTTCTAGATCACACACAAAGATGGACCACAGTCGGTAGGACTCCTGTAGACGAGTGATCAGAGACCTGACAACACTCAGAGCAGACAAACATCTATGCCCTCGGCGGGATTCGAACCCACATTTGCAGCAGTAGAGCGGCCGCAGACGTACGTCTTTAGACCGCGCGGCCACTGGGACCGGCAGTTTAGTTAGTTAGGAAGTTCCATACCTCAAAGGAATCCAAGCTTGCGTCGCCCTTGTCACTCATGCTTGTCAAATTTAGTCTGTTCTCTGCCACTCCGGACTCATTTTACGGATGTCATTCTATATAACACGCCTATAGAATATCATATAGAGTTCGGACTTTTTGTTCGGCATCTGTAGATAAATAAGGGGGGGGGGGGGAGAAAGAGAGGCAGAGGGAGAGAGAGAGAGAGAGAGAACGAGAACGGGAGTTAATATACGAGTAAACTGATAAATGGATTAAGGGAAAGAGATTGTCATGACCAATAAAGACATATAAACAAAAATATATATGACTTTTTGAAAGAGAGCCAATTTGGAAGTACTGACAAAACCCCCCACACAAATACAAATGCAACCAGAGATCCAAAAATATAGTACATTAGTAAACAAGGAACAAATTAAGTTCCTAACCCAATTACAACTAAAAGCACCTACACTCAAGGCGGGGATTAAGATACACAAGGAAAAAATCTAATACGTCCCTTAGTAAACGGTACACAGGAACCGAAATACACACAATGGGGCACGGGGTGGCGCAGTTGGTTGAGGCGCTGCGCTACAAGCCTGAAGGTCGGGGGTTTGAAATAATTTTTCATTGATATAATCCTTCCGGCCTCACTATGGCCCTGTGGTTGACTCAACCTCCAACAGAAATGAGTACCAGGAATATTTCCTGCGGGCTAAAGACGGCCGGTGCCTACGGCTGACAACCTTACCACCTTCATGTGTCGACTGGCTTGAAATCTGGGAGCCTCATCCTCTTGGAACCCTCAGGGCCTGTCCAGGCCTGTCATGGGATTGCTTTACCTTTACCTTTACCGACATATATATTGAACAGCAATTTACTTCAAATTGCAATTACGAAAGAACTCTGTGGCATCAAAATGTCATTCATCTTGGACGGGCAGAAGGATGAGTGTGTTGTACCCCACGTGTGGACAGTCTACACAGAATTGAATTAGGAAGCTATACAGCACTTCTGTGCTATAAAGTATCATTTTGCGTAGTGTAAACATTATGGAAGTATCCTCCTATTCTACTCTTTTTTTTTCTGTAATGATTACAGATCTGTTGTTATGTCACTTCGTAATAAATAATGATTATTATTAATAGCACAAACACATACACAAACACACGTAATGTGTATATGTAATATATATGTTTGTGATAAACTGCTGTGTGCAATTAATAAGTGTAACATGAGTCAGTAATTTGGTATAGGCCCACTGGTCTGACTTTCATTTAAAACTTTAAGTACCATCTGTACACGTATATTCCGTGCTGTTGCAACTCTTCCATATTTAAAATATAACGAATGAATTTCTGCGTTACCCTACGAAATGTTGCTTTTAATCTGCTTCACTTTAATATCCTTTTATATCGGTGGCTGTGCGTTGTTGTTCTGTTTTAGAAATTTTTACGCGCCTTCGTTTTTATGAGTGCTTGCGAGTCGTGTAAGTGCTTCAAATTTCAGCCACCTACTGCCTCAAAAATCAAACTTAGTTTTAACTTCTTTTAAGATTAGCCTTTTAAGTCCCAGTGGTTACTTTATATATCAGCACTTGTAACAAGAAAACGTTCTACATTTTGCTCATGGAGAGTGTTTCTATGATTCTTACGGATCTCAGGGCAAACAACGACTATTTGCCTATACAGCATTAACTGACTGTTTATATTTAAACCATCTTCAGGGAGCTATTAGTTCATGCTAAAGTTACTTATATCGCTTGTTGCTATGATGGCAATTTTAACTGTTTTAACAAATTAAAGTTTTATAGTGTCATTAAAAAGTGTGCATGTGTTGGTGAATATATGTGAATTGTGACAATATGCACGGTGAAAAACTGAAAAAATTAACTGACTGGTTTTTTATTACCGAGACGCAGAGTAACTCATTTTTTTTTACAAAGATAATTTTTATCTTTAGAGCGTTAATATCAAACTTGCGTTCTGCTAGTTTACACTGTAAATGTTTAATCCAGTATATAAAATCGCTAACTTGCATTGTGTGTTTGATTCTGCTGAAATGTGGGACCTTTCGTATTTTATCCAGGCGATCAGATTTATAATATGTCATCCCATCAAGAAAAATCCAAGTGTACAAGTACGTATATATTCCTCTGCGTGAACAAGTTTTGGTCTGGATAGCTCTTTGTCCAGAGAATTCTGCTTCTGCAAATTGAACACATCTTAGTCTGTGTCGAAAGACCATGTCCATTTCGATCGAAGCTGAGAACAAAGACCATTGGCGTGCCTGACATAGCTGAGCTAACGGAAGTTGGGTTCCACGTCTTACTGTGCGTCAACAGAAGAATTCGCAGTGAGGTCTTTTCTTCTATGACCTATATTCTGGTCCTGTGTAAGGAAATGGCACCGTCTTAAAAAAATTTTCCTCGGGCATGGGTGTCGCGAAAGACGTAGATCGTGAGGGATAGAATGAAGGAAATGAGGAATGAATCGACTGGAAACTGTTTCATATAGATGGTAGTGGCCAGCCTGCTTCTGCTCCCTTACCACCACGGAAGCAACAGAGGTACTGAATAGTGTAGCAGGTCTTTTGTTCTGCTAACCTGCCAGGTTTGATGAGCACGCTTGGGGAAAAATGGATACTTTTTCTTTAGGTTGGCCTCCGTCCAGGTAGCAAGCACAGGGAAAATGTTCGGCAAAGATTCATCTTACACCAATCGTCGTTTCCTCAGTTTGTTCTTTTCCCCTGTTTCTCTACCATGCAGACAGATCATGTGGAAAGTGCGGCGTGAGATGCTTGCTCTACAGGGAGATTTCGTACCCATTTTTCTTTGCCGCTAGCGATATCCAGATGTGTTGAGCACTGTGGACCAAGCAAAGGGGAAGTGTGCATGAACGGGTTAATATTACTTCACTGCAAGGACATTTAAAAATAGGTGTGGCTTCTTGGCAAATTGATTAACCCTGTCTATAGAAATAGTGGCTGTTTGTTATAAGAATGAAAAGAAAATTTTGATTTTTTTTTTTTAGTTTTTACTCGGAGTTATCTGTTTTTTACAACTGGGTTTTGAAGTGTTTATTTTCTTAATATGTGTTGGTGAGCTGAGAGTATTAATAATAATTATAACAACTGATTGAATTTGTACGTTGACCCGCATTAAAGCCCACATTTGGAATATTTGTTCAAAATTGTGTTGCCTACCTCGTATTATTTTTGGGTTGAACATTCGGCAAGGTGACGAATCTGGTATTGTCGTAAAACGGAATGGAGACCGTCTGATTAGAATATTGAATGCGTGAGGATGAGTTTTTTACATAACTTAATTTCATTCGACTAGGTACAGGAGGATAAAAAACCTGATTCACTGCCCACATATTTTCTGTAATAACGAGAGGGAACGTGGGAAAGACGTGCATCATGCGATTGGACAGTAGAGGACTAAAAAGACAATGCCTATTATTCCTTATTTTATGTACTGATTCTGAAGAAAAAATGCATATAATATCGGAAAATTATTGTATATAAGAATAAGTATCATATAAGCAATTTTGAGTAAAATACAACAATTCATTCTTATAATAAAACCAACTAGATGCACTAATTTCTTACATTTATTTCTGGACTAAAACTCTACATATTTCTGACAGTTCCTCTGTCCATCATCAGAAGTTTCTCACTGTACGCACAGCAATGGTATATGTCATACAGGTTTGCTGACAGCTTGCGAGCAGAATCAGGACGTTCCGTTAGCTGTCAGCAAATCTGTATGACATACACCATTGCTGTGCGTACAGTGAAACACTTCTGATGATGGACAGAGGATCTGTCCGAAACATGTAGAGTTTTATTCCAAAAATAAATGTGAGATGTTAGTGAATCTAGTTGGTTGTATTATAAGAATATGTCACGATGCACGGTCACCTGAACGTAAAAAATTAATGCATGTATTTTACGACATAAATTACATATTGCATTTTTATGTTGGATTATAAATGACGTAAGATAAATATTAACGTATTTGATTAAAAAGTGTGAATAATTAATAGAATAAACAGTCCTTATAATCTATCGCAGTAATTTCAACATATAGTGTACTGCAGTTTCATCATGTCATTCATTGAACTCGGGGATTGTTGGCTGTTCTTTTGCAACTACCAATGAAACGTTTGTTTCTTTTCCGTATCATATCGCTGGCTATTGCGGAAGGAATTTACAGGATGAATGGAAACGCTTTGTCCACCACGAGTTATAATGACAGCCACAAGTCATATCAGATGAAATGTCGCACTTATATCCGAATATATTCGAACCATTTCGGGACCTGTAATGGGAGATGTATCGACCTACTAGGATAAGCGACATAGAGCAGAAAAAGAAAGCATTCACAAAAGGGGTTGCGTGTATTCCCTTTTCTTCAGTCTACCCCTGTTATTAAAAGGCGGTGGTTTCAAACATACCGCCATCTGCAAAGTTAACCATTCTCTGGCGTGTAAATATCTTCCGCTTTTTCTTTCTCACACATTTATACAGATATGTATGTAAAATTTTTTGGATTACGTAATAATAAAGCGCTTCTGGAATACATTCCTGACGATCATGTCGTGAGTCAGTGGAAACAATGTGGAAGGAGAGAATTCACCCTCATTGCTTACTTCCCCTCGACCTACAGAAATTCTTGGTGTTGCGGCCACCAACAGACCTGACTTCGGAGCGGCTATGACCTCATACACATATGACCACAAAACTGCTGAATTATTACATAAGTGTATTATAATTGGGGGGGGGGGAGGGTGGAGTTCTCTTCTGCTATGTAGAAACATCTCAGTGTAGGACGGAAGTATGGAAATACACATTGAAGTGCGGTTGTGACTAAATTGTAACTTGGAGCAGTTGTCTGCACTGATAGATATTGTGAGGAATAAAACAATAAATACGTCACTTTTTTGTGGACTTAAGAATCAATACATTTAATGTCGAACTACTGAATGGTTAAAGCTGCAAGTGTTGGTAAACGCTCAGTAGGTACGGAAGTACTTAGAGACTTGGAACGGTGTTAACACAGTATGTGTATTGCAACTTTTCTTAGAGTTATATAAATCACAGTTTATGATCGACTGGTGGTAATTCTGACTACATTATTTATCGTGTTGATTGCATAATTTATACCTCCCAACTTCACTACGTATATGCGACCGTCAGTGTAGCAATGAACAATACAGGTTCAGTTTTAACAGGAGTGTAATGGCGTACTGCAATGCAGCAAAGACAGTTTCCAGCCGCTGTCTACTTAAATGTACGTGCATCAAAAATTTCCTTATTAACATCTATAATGCATGCGTACTGTGCAGATGACTGCATATCAGTATAATGGTCACTTCCATCTAATGAAATACATTTAAAATGCACGGGTTGACCACATCTGCTGAGTAATGGAAAATGTTCACTGAAAATTTAACATCACACGAGCTTTTAATTCCAGAAACTTTGCGTGGGATGTTTAGAATTCTTTATGTATTACGTTGAATATGCGTGTAAAAAGAATGCGGCATGAGACGAGTGGTGTGGCCACAGCAATTGTAGTGCCTTACTACTAACTACTACTGTTATTACTGCTTCTCCTTCTACTACTACTACTACTACTACT
>Ga0123352_10014781_pt1 | contig 12432 bp, 12 predicted proteins | sample TergutLab28metaG_FD_89700 | JGI IMG/M metagenome (GOLD analysis project Ga0123352, IMG submission 89700) | Labiotermes labralis P1 segment gut microbial communities from Petit-Saut dam, French Guiana - Lab288 P1 | ecosystem: Host-associated > Arthropoda: Insects > Digestive system > Gut ... | reverse complement strand
GTATTTACTGTCACTTTATCTATTACATCGCTAAATCACTTGATCACTTCAGCCTGACGGGCAGCTGGGATATCCAGGGACTAATAGTCTTCAAGAACAACGAAATAACTTTGTAATTGTAAATTAACAATACGGAAGGTTGCGGGTTCAACTCCCGATGTTATCATCTTAATTGTTCATTGACATTATCCATCCGTCCGCACTATGGCCCTGAGTTTGACCCGGTCTCTAATAGAAATGAGTACCAGGAATATTTCCTGGGGATAAAGGCGGCCGGTGTGTAGGGCTGACAATATTACCACTTTCATGTGCCAACTGTCTTGATATCCGGGAGTCTCAACCTCCTGGAACCCTCAGGGCCTGTCCAGACCTGTAATGGGATTGCTTTACCTTTACCTGTACCCTCACTGACAGCTTGACTGCTACATCAGGGTGGAGTCTGGAACATTTGTTGTAATATTGCAGAATTTCAAAGTAAGCCTGAAACAGTTTAAGGCGTCATTTATTGATTATGGGATTCTGATCTGATTTGTTTGTACCACATATATGCACATTGCTGTGCTTTTATATAAGGATGGTATTATTGTATAATAGATGTGGTTCAGCAGCAGTTCTGTGTTTATCAGTTCAGTTGGCTGGCCCAGAGGCTGCACTGATATGCACTGTAATGTTGCAGCTGTTGGGTCAGGATAGATATGCACTGTGAAGGGGAAAAGTGCGAGACAAATTTGTTTATATGTTTCAGAAATTAATTCATCACATTAAAGTTTGAGGTGTAATTTTGACTGGTTGATTTACACTTTGGTTCCATATTTAGCAGTAAGCGATAATAGTTAGATTAATTCCTTAAATTCTTAATATGTGTTACTATGCGAGATATGGACACCTCTAACAACAGTATTAGGAAGCTTGGATTGGCAATGTGAGATCGTACATTCAGAATTACAGTAGCTCAGTTTGTGTAGTGGCTAGACCAGAAGAATAGTGGTTGAATTCAATATGAGATTTTCATCTCCCACAAAACGTCCAGACATTCCCTTGGGGCCTATCCAGTCTTCTATCATATGGGTACTGGCTCCCTTTCTTCGGGGGTATGGGACCAAAATAGGCAGAGACGTTATGCTGAACACTTACGTCCATCTAGTGCCAAGGTTATGTGGAGCCCTACTTCCACACCCCGTATATGCCTTCATGGGATGCAAAGGTAAAGTTCACCCTAGAACAGACCACGAAGTCACAGAGGGGGAGCAGAGATATATCTCTACTCTTTCTTTCATATCAGCGTTAGATAGGGGTGGGTAGTCAGCGCCACATCACGGCCTCTTTACCCTAGAGAAAAGTAATTTGGCTTTTTACGTAACCTCACTGTAGCCATTTCCCCACTTTTCCCCAGTAACCTGACATCTTTATGTACCCTCAATGTAGCCATTTCCCCACTTTACCCCAATAACCTGACATCTATACGTACCCTCAATATAGCCATTTCCCCACTATTCCCCAGTAACCTGACCTGTTTATGTAACCTCACAATAGCCATTTCCTACATTTCCTCAGTAAACTGACCGCTTTACGTACCCTCACTGTAGCCATTTCCCCACTTTTCCCCACTAACCTGACTTCTTTACGTAATCTCACTATAGACTTTTCCCCAGTAACCTGACAAATTTACGTACCCTCACTAAAGCCATTTCCCCACTTTTCCCCAGTAACCTGACATCTATATGTACCGTCACTATAGCCATTTCCCCACTTTGCCCCAGTAACCAGACCTCTTTATGTAACATCAGTATAACCATTTCCCACTTTTCCTCAGTAACCTGACCTCTTTACATACCCCCAATATAGCCATTTCCCTCATATCACCCATTTAAAAAATGGGTACAATTACTGCTGTATGTACATCCCAAACAGCAATCACCAATACGGCCCCATCAATAACACCATGCCCTTATTGGAACATATGAGCGAGACATCACAATTGTTACCACACAAACAACTGTATATCCAGACATATAACCGACACGATCAGTTTATTTTGGAGCAGTGGATAGGTGAACATAATCCCATGTATCGTCTGAACCATGACACATTGCATATGTCACCACCCACGAGACCAACCGCTCAATACCCAAACAGCGACGCAACTGAGCCAGTTCCATCCTGATCCCGCTAGCAAGCAGTCAACATGACCGGTATGTAAAAGTAAAATTTTACTGTGGAATATTTTTATTATTTTAACTTTTCATAAAATACAGAATTTTACCCACTTCATGTTTTACAATTCCAACTACAATGTACATGTACACCGGTAATTTTACCCATTTGTGAAATTTCAGTATGACCTATACCTATTGCTGTGTGAAAATTGCTGAACTCCTGATGATGGACAGAGATACTGTCCGAAACATGTAGAGTCTTATTCCAAACATAAATTTGACAAATTAGTGCTTCTAGTTGGTTTTATTACAAGATTGAATGTGTGTTATGTCAGTCCATACCGGTTACTGTGGTTGGTATAAACAAAACAAGTTAGGCTTCCGCCACAGAGTAGTCGAGGCCTTTGCTCTTCTGTGATGTTACGCAGAGTAGGATGGTAATTGCTTACCGACTTTAGGGACAGCCTGTTGGTCCCATCTACAACGGGTCGGCAGTACATTCTTCTTGGACTGCCTGACTGGAAGTTGGAGCAGATAGGCTGTCCCGAAACGTCAGTAGATCGACTACCAATCTACGCTACGTAACATTACAGAAGAACAAAGGCCTATATGATGCAATGCACGCACAGACCGATATTTCGCCACATTTACACGTTTTTATTTATTTTTCAAAGCTGAAACACTTTAGGAAGGACCTAATTAAATACAAAATTAGAATTCGCCTTTTTATTTGTTCAAAAAATTGTTCTTACCCCCAAATATACACACCGCAAACTGCGAGTCACGCGTGGCGTAAAGAGGCACCTTGCTAATGGAAATGTCCATTGCTCTGTCCAATGTGAAGCGAAAATTACAAACAGTAAAAATAAAACGCCCTAACAATAAATTTTTATAACAATCAGTTCAGCTTCTCTCACGCTGTCACATGTAAAGTGACACACCGACTGACCGATATTGCACAGAGAGTTGGTCAGCTTATTCTCAGTTTCTTGAGAAGAAAGCGCAAACAGTTTTAATATGAAATAAAGACAGCAAACAATGAAACTCAGTGTTCATTATATATACCACCAGTTGTACATTCTACAATATCACATTCTGCCCACAGAATATTTTTATGTGTTTTGTGTGGGGTCTGAAAACAAACAAGCGATATTTCCCTATACAGCATTGACTGACTGGTTTTTATAACCGAGAGGGAGTGTGTTTACTGCGCGGTACGGACTGGGTCTTTGTATATAATACATGTTAATATCAGCGTTGAAAGTTCTAATGCAAATCTGTGACATATTTTCGGTCTGTGATAGGACCCAGCAATGCACCGAAACACAACTATTACAGCAGCACAGTTTGAAATGTCATTGCGATAGTCTGTCACACAAGATGTCACCCCAAAACAGTTGTTTGCAATCAGCAGAAAGAATGCGTTGACTGTTTTTTAGGTCATGTTGCTAAATGAAAGACGGGCGAATCCTGTAACGGTTACAGATTTGATTATAGATTCCTAATTATGAATGAGACTTCTTCGTGACTACAGACTGTTGTCAGAAGACATCAGAGCATCGAGAGAGACTGCATCATGCCAACCTAGAGTTCAACAGTCGATGTAAGACTTCTAGACGCGTAAACCAAAAAACAGTTTCCATCTAATGTAGAAAGAAAGTGTGGAGTTTTACCTACACCCCCCCCCTGCAGTTCGTTATCTTCTGCTGAGACGCGAGATACAATAGGGTAGAGCAGTGTTGAACTTTGGGTTTAGAAAAACAACCACCGGTCGTCACACCCTTGCTCAGGTAAAATATGTCTTCCTAGAACATGCCATAAAAACCCACAGAAGAAGAGGGTAAAGGTGTACCTCTACTCTTTCTTTAACCTCGGCACGAGATGAGGACTACTGATCAACGCCACGCTCCGGCCGTTTTACCACGGTGAAAGAGAGCGGTATGCATTTTTCAGAGGGTTGAGTGGACTGCGAACACAAAGAACTGTATGGTTTTTTTGGCCACGCGCGGCATCGAGGTGGCGAACCTCGTTTTTGCCAGCGATGACGTAGTCTGGCTCTCGTGGAAGCGCGGGGCAGAGGAAGACGTGCCAAGTTCATATCATACCAATGAGGTCATAGGCGCTTACGTCACTGCAGGGGCGAGGATTCATCTGTAACGCTATCTGGACAGGCTGCGAGAGAATGTCATCTATTGCGATACAGACTCCGTGATATATATTCAGCCGCGGGATGAACCCGCGCTGATTGAAACGGGCGACAAATTGGGGGACATGACCTCCGAATTGCGCCCCTCTGAATCTATATCAGAATTTGCGAGTGGTGAACACAAAAACTACGCGTACAGGGTTATGACCGGCGGAACAGACGAAAAAACAGTATGTAAAGTGAGGGGCATAATTGTAAATTACAATTCATCGAAATTATTTAATTTTGAACGTATCAAGGACATGATTTTGAGTTCGGGGGAACGAACCCCAAACCGTAGTAAATGTCCACACAGAGAAGAAAATTAAACGGAAGAGGAAGGGAGGAGGGTTGGTCTCAATAGTCACCGAACCGTAAGACAAAATCTATAGAATTTCATTTTTCAAGAGGCGGCGGTTAGGCGACCACACGTCAGTCGCATTCGGGTATGAATAGGAGGGGTTCCGTGGGGGAGAGGTGTTCCATTGTAGCCTGCCTATCCATGAGTGATGACCTTAAATTTAAGCATAACTTCACGTGCATAATAAGTGGACCAAGCGGTTCTGGCAAGTCGTCGTTCTGCGTACGGTTCCTGCAGAACGCCCTGTGTACGGAACGGGATTTACACGGCTGGGTGATCTGGTGCTATAGCGAGAACACCGCGGTTCCCTCACCGACAGAACTACCGAAGAGGGACGTACATTTTAACGAGGGCGTCCCAACAGATTTTGAAAACGCTCGCGACAGACCGTGCCTCGTGTTCCTTGACGATCTGTCGAACGACGTCTGTTCCAAGCAAGTCTGTGACCTGTTTACGAAGGGCAGCCGTCACAGAAACATCATCTTGATTCTGGTCACACAGAACATCTTTCACCAGGGTCGTTATTGTAGGGACATTTCTCTAAACGCGAAATATCCGGTCCTATTGAAAAAACGTCAGGGATAAGAATCAGTTCATGTTTTTGGCCCGTCAAGTTTACCCTGAAAACAGTGCTAGTCTCTACAAGGCCTACCTGGACGCGACTCAACGACCCCACGGGTATCTACTTCTAGATCTGTCACAGGATACCGATGATCGCCTGCGTTTTGGAACCGATATATTCCCGACAGAACAGACCATCGTCTACTCGCCGATAAGTGTTGAAGCGAGTGAAATCGAATTATCACGCCCTTCACGTACTCAAGATGGCCGAACCGAAAATGCGTAAGGCCATAATCTTTAACTGTAACAAGGATCACGTGAATATCATGAGATAGTGCGTCCTTAATGTCTTGAACGGAAACGTCAAGTTGACAGGTTGTGACACGCGTAAATTGAGAAAGCAACAAGGCCACACTTCGCAAGGTGGTCGACAAGCGATTTCCTCTATCTACCAAGAAGAAGTGCATAGTTCAACGGGGCGGATACCTGCTCCTTCTGCTCAGCGCCGTTCTGCCCGCGATCACCAGCCTAATCGTTTCCTCTTCCTCGAAATAACGTTACGTAAAATGTATCTCGTTTCGGCCGAAAAAGTTTTCTCAGAGAGGCCCGAAAAAAACCTCCAACTCTTGTTTTTGGCCAAAAAGGCCTCAAGACGGTCCCCACATTCTCCTCCGTCGAAGAAGAATAAGAAGAAGAACAAGACGCGAAAAGCAACGCCCCTACAACAAATGGGGTAAATTTTGTAAAAAAGATGGGAGGGGCCGATATCACACTGAAGACGCGTATGAAGGCGATCGCGGATTTTCTACAGAAAGTCTTACCTGAACATGGTTTCCCCCCGTACTGAAACTGTCGTGTAGAAGAAGAAGAAACGGGCGCCGCCGCCGCCGCCTCTGCCATCGCGACATTTCGATGTCGGGACGCAGACGACAATGACGACGATGGTGATGATAATGATGTTTTTGTCAAGGGTGATGTACGGGCGTTCGTTAGGGAAAATGTCGACCCCATATCTAGTCCTTACATATTGCCATATCTCTACAACCGCCGCCACCATCTCGACACTCAATACGGTATCAGAAAAGACGGTGACTCGTTAAAGATAGGCGATTCCATAGTTCTCGTATATACCGATAGCGATATCACGATTAAGGGAAATGAATTTAGAGGGACGACCGGATTGTGGGAGCTATTGACGCGCAAGAATGTTGATCGAAGGAAAATCGCGACAGACGATCTGAAAAATATAAGAAAATATTGGAGCTGGCTAACGTTCATTTGACCGACTACCAGTCCGGCGCCGAAATACAGATAACGCGAGGATCTAAATATCGTGACGTCATTGCTCCCCTTTTCCCGCATATCAGGCGACGAGTTATCGATACAGCCTTACGTCGCCGGTGGGCAAAGTAGTGATGGCCACCGCCGCCGCCGCCGCTAGCAGATTGTACTATGATCCCGCCAGACCGACGGCGTTTTCGACGATGCGAAAACGCCGTCGGTCTGGCGGCGAAGAAAAATAAGCTCGACGATATCAGAGACTGGCTAGAGAAGCAGAAGCAGAAGCAGAAGGCTTAGACGCTTCACCGACCGATCAGGAAGCGTTAAGCGCGGAAACCCTATACGGTGAATAACGTGATGGACGTCTGGGAATGCGACCTGGTCGACGTCTGGGCTCTCGGCAAATTTAAGGATAATTTCAAATACATTTTATCCGTCATTGACGTATTTTCCAAATTTCTAAATCTGGTCCCTCTGAGGGCAAAGACAGGTACAGCTGTTGCTTCGGCAATTATATCGATATTCGAGGATTCACGCCGCCGCAGGCGTCCCGTGTGGGTGCGAACAGACAAGGGCAAAGAATTATTTAATAAACACTTCCAAGAGATGTTAAAACGCGAGGACATTCAGTTTCAGGTGTGTAGGAATCCCGACGTTATTTGTAGTGTCGTCGAACGCGCGCATCGGACGATTCGCGATAAGCTGTATAATATTTCACATACAAAAAAATCGAAGTTCTCCCGAAATTTGTCAGGGCCTACAATGACACGATTCAATCGGCGACGGACATGGCGCCGTCGCGAGTGACCGATTCGGACGTCCTCGCGATATGGAAGATGATGGAGGCACGGAGACGCGACGTTCGCGTCGCGAAAGCCAAGTTTCGCGTAGGGCTACTCGTGCCTATCAGCAAGGAAGAGATGAAGTTTGTCAAGGGCGCCGAGCAGAATTTTAGCACGGAGATATTTCGGATCGCGAACGTGATATAGAGACGTCCGCGATCCTTCTACGAATTGTAAGATTTAAACGGGTCGCCTATAGAGGGCCAGTTCTATCAGGAAGAACTGACCCGGGTTCGCGTCACGAGACGTACAGTCTACAAGATAGATAAAATATTTCTCAATAGGGTGAGACGCGGCATTTTAGAGTATCTAGTCCGCTGGAGAGGTTATTCGAAAGACTTTGATTCCTGGATGTCCGCATCGAGCGTGAAAGATGTCCCACGTCGATCCGAAACGCTTTTACGTGACATTGTTGAGTAACACCTCAAAGAATCTATATCTGGAAAATACGATCGCCGCATTTACGACCGAGTTGGCGCGACCCGTGGAACTGGGTTCGTCCGACAATTGGGAAGTGGGCTATGCGAATTCACCTATCCTCCGAATAGTGTGGGTACGTTTAAACACACGACATTCGTTGGCGACACTACAGGCTTGGTATATTGCGATCTGATATCGCCTCAGTATGTGGGTAGAGGCCTGGTCCGTTGTATGGGGACGTTTATTTATCCGTCACTCTCGGGTCAACACGTGTTCGATAATGCCTACTATCTGCGTGTCGAGAAGCGAACTTTTAAAAGTATAAGAATAGAGATATTGCAATTGACGGGCAAGCCGGTCGAATTCAAGAGTAGCACGACGCCTTCAAAATTTGTCTTACATTTTCGGCGCGTTTCGACATGGTAATATAAAAAAAGCCACGTCATCATCCCTGCCGTACATTTTATGCTTATGGATCCTCTCGTGCGGTACTTCCTTCAACAGGCGAGTCGCGGCAGGCACGACGGCATAGGACCCATCTACGCGGCTCCACCGTTTGTTCAGCGGGGCTACGGGATCGGCAGTTTTTTTTGGCAGGGCTATGGCGAGTGGTTAGACCGGTCCTCTGGAGTGGTGCCAAGACTTTGGAGCAAGAAACGTTACGTACCGGAGGCGATATCTTGACAGACATCGCCAGATCGACGGACGAAGACCCTCGGTATATATTCTCGCGTCGTTTGAACGAGACGGCTCAAAATGTGATCGGTAAGTTGCGGGGACGAGGTCGCAAGCGCAAGGCAGGTGTCGCGAAACGAAGACAGAAAGGCGGGAAGAAACCGAGGCTTACAAAAAGGGATATCTTCTCCTAAGAGGCATCAGTCTGACTGTCGCCGCCAACCATGTCTGTGTCTGTGGGTTCTCGACTGAGCGGACTGGAGAGCGGAATGTTGATTGGAGGAACAAAGCGGACTGGAGAGCGGAATGTTTACTGGAGGAACAGAGCTGCAGATCCGGTAACAAGAAGGAAGGCAGCGCTGTCAGTTCTGCAAGGAACTGCTTTCTGCCATCTAACATTCTGCACTGCTGTATTAATGCAATGTCATGCAGCACAGTGCTGCTTGAGAAACCGACAGGTCCTCAGACAGGCAAGAAACTCCCCGCATTTTTTGGAACGGAATGTTCATTACCACATTCACAACAGCCCGCCGTTGTCTCAATCCATTTCATGCCTCCTCATACAATTTAATATTATTTTACCATCTAGACCTAAGTTTCCCAAGTGGTCTCTTTCCCTCAGCTGTCCACACCAAAACCCTCCCTCAATTCCAACCATCCATACGTGCTATATGCCCAGCCTACTTAATTATTTTTCATTTGCTCACCCCATTAACATTTGCTGCACAACATACTCACACATGCCCACAGCTGTACCTGCAGATGAACCATGTTATGTGACACACTGTTACCACTACACACCATAAGGCTACCCCAAACAGCAGCACTGTATTACTGTATTGCTGCTGTAAAGTTACAAAGTTATCCAATAGCACTGCGCAAATATAAAAACAATTTATTGCATAACTCAAGATTACAAAGCAGCAGATTTATGTATAACAAGAAGGAAAGGTCTGCTGTACTGCTGCCGGTACTGCAGATATTGCTATTACCACCACCACCACATTAAGTGCTGCTGTGTGATTTGTTACTGACGGGATGGTGAAGGGGAATGTTTGGGTTTTTCTCAGAAGGTTATTTTAGTGTTATTATGAAGATTTCATACGTCAGCGTCATGAAATAACACATTTATTTATTGATACAAATTCACTGTATAACAGCTGGTTTTACACAAGTGCTGCATGTTTTGTTAAATATGATACATGATATCAAAAATCTACTAGAAGTAAGGGACATTTTTAAAGCAACTACCGTCTTAACTATGCATATTGTGAATTGTTCACTGAAGGTTTTAACACGGACGTTTTTCATATATATATATATATATATATATTTCAAAATCTGTAGATGTATATACAAGATATGTACTGACATAACAGAGGGAAAATATGAATATAGGACAATATCACACTTAATAATATGATTAATATACTTCAGTATGTTTAGATCCATATACAGAACACTTAGCAACTTAATATGGGGAAACATGAATATAGGACATTATTACAGTTAATAATACCGTTAATAAAATTCACAGTTTTTATGTGCATATACAGGATACTTAGTAATATAACATTGGGATAATAAAATTATGGGATAATATTATATATGACAATACAGTTAATATGTTTCAAAATTTGTAGTGTATATACAGAATACTTAGTAATGTAACACGGGGAGAATAAAATTATGGGACTATTAAATTCGATGATACAGTTAATATATTCTAAAATTTGTAGTGTATATACAGAATACTTAGTAATGTAACATGGGGACTATAAAATTACAGTACAATATTATATTTGGTGATACAGTTAATGTATTTCAAAATTTGTAGTGTATATACAGAATACTTAATAATGTTACATGGGGACAATAGAATTAGAGTACAATATTTTATTTGAAGATACGGTTAATATATTTCAAAATTTGTAGTGTATATACAGAATACTTAGTAATGTAACATGGGGACTATAAAATTACAGTACAATATTATATTTGATGATACAGTTAATATATTTCAAAATTTGTAGTGTATATACAGAATAATTAGTAATGAAACATGGGGACTATAAAATTACAGTACAATATTATATTTGGTGATACAGTTAATATATTTCAAAATTTGTAGTGTATATACGGAATACTTAATAATGTAACATGGGGACAATAGAATTAGAGTACAATATTTTATTTGAAGATACGGTTAATATATTTCAAAATTTGTAGTGTATATACAGAATAATTAGTAATGTAACATGGGGACTATAAAATTACAGTACAATATTATATTTGATGATACAGTTAACACTGTAGCACCGTGCATATTGATTCAATTCACTTTATTTTTACCGACATATGCACTTGTATATCAGTTAATATTAATGCTAATACATTAAAATATTAAAAGATAAAATATAAAATAATTAAAACTCCGACATGTTTCGGTTATTTTTATAAAACCATCTTCAGGGAGTCTCCTGTGCCTACTAAAGTTACTTGTTATCTGATGTTACTGTTGAGGTATGCTGGAAGCATGTCTGTAAGCAAAATCATAACCAATAGGTTATCGTCATGAGGTTTTGTAAATTACCCAGTGTTCGTCATATGTTATATCCATTATATGCAAATAATTAGGCTTATTGGATCATTTAATGTTTCTTCTTGCCTTATTTCTTATGTGATGGAGCTGGATATCATATTACATACAAACTTTTCACAACCACGGATTACTAATCAAAGAACAGCAGGTCAACGACATCAACCCCCTCTACAGCATAATAAACGAAACAAGAATCATACCACGACCTACATGCGTAGATACAGATAACCAACACAAGGAATACACATAATTTGATACCCAGCCCCATCACATAAGAAATAAGTTAAGAAGACACATTAAACGATCCAATAAGCCTAATTATTTGCATATAATGGATATAACATATGACGAACATAGGGTAATTTACAAAATCTCATGACGATAATCTATTGGTTATGACTTTGCTTACAGACATGCTTCCAACATACCTCAACAGTAATATCAGATAAGAAGTAACTTTAGTAGGCACAGGAGACTCCTTGAAGATGGTTTTTTTTTTAAAAATAACCGAAACAAGTCGGAGTTAAAATAATTTTATCGTTTATCTTTTAAAATTTAATGTATTAGCATTACTATTAACTGATGTACAAGTGCATAAGTTGGTAAAAATAAAGTGAATAATTAATATAGTTCAAAATCTATACGTGTATATACAGGATATATAGTAACAGAATATTGGGAATATAAACATAATCCCCATATTATATATATATATATGCGACAATATTTCTATTACCAAACACATTTAATATACTTCGAATTCTGTAGCTGTATATACAAGACAATTAACTTAATATGGGGTAAATATAAGAATGAGACAATATTACTCTTAATGTATTTACATTTTATGTGTGTATGTTATAATTAGAAATTTAACATGGGAAATATATGAAAATGAGAAAATATTACATTTCTTAATAAAAAAGTAAATCAGTCCCATCACAGGCTTGAGGTGCCCAGAGGGTTCCAGGAAATTAAGGTTCCCACATTACGTGAAAATGGCCCAGGATGGTGTTAAGGTTGTCAGCCTTACACCTCGGCCGTTTTTACACCCAAGAAATATTCCTGGTACTCATTTCTGTTAGAGGTTGAGTCGACCCCAGGATTATATTGTTATGGGGCGGATTATGTCAATGAAAAATTCCAATGATACCATCCGGAATGGAACCAGCGACCTTCCAATTTGTAGCACAGCACCTTAACCACTGTGCTACCGCGGTACCACTGTATGTACCTACGGTACTGCAAAATGGGCTGCAAATATCATCTGCAAAGAAGTGCTTTATGATCTGAGGCTTGCGTGGAACTGAATTTGCACAGACAAATTATTTAGTCTTTATTACTTGCGG
>Ga0123352_10014780_pt1 | contig 12432 bp, 9 predicted proteins | sample TergutLab28metaG_FD_89700 | JGI IMG/M metagenome (GOLD analysis project Ga0123352, IMG submission 89700) | Labiotermes labralis P1 segment gut microbial communities from Petit-Saut dam, French Guiana - Lab288 P1 | ecosystem: Host-associated > Arthropoda: Insects > Digestive system > Gut ... | reverse complement strand
ATTAACTGTATATTTCCATTTGTTATCTTTATATTTATATCCATATATCTTTGACTTGTTCCATATCTCATGGCCCTTTACGGTGCCTATTGTAGATCAGACGAACATGAATAAATAAATAAAATAAATAAAAAATAAATAAATAAGTGACTAATCAACCAAGCAAGTAAATAATCTGTTAATTGACAAACCTATCAACTAAGTATTTAATTAAAATAAAAATGACCTAAACAGCTAAGTAAGTGACACAATGATGTAAGTGACACAATGATGTAAGTATGCAGGTTTTTCACAGTGAGGATTGCTTGTATGATGTTCTTTTTGATTTTTATACTGAAAAGATGGTGGGTGGATAATGCAATTTCAAAGTAACATGTTGCTCCAAGCTACACCTACCAGATAACTTACTAATATACTAACAAACTAGCCAACTAGGTAACTAATAATCACATAAGTAATTATGCAGTTAATTAAACAACTAACAGACTGATGAGATAATCAGTGCGACAAAGACATACAGAAGCTGTAGATGAAGCTACAAACCTTCTTATATCAGCACTAGTTGGAAGAGAGTGGTCACTTCCATCCCTATCTGTATTACATGCTATTTGGACAGGAGGTAGGGTAGACCCCACAGAAACACTTGTGTTGAAGAGAAAAGAATCCAGCCCATGGCCAGTAACTTCACTCACTCAGCTATACACATTCAGGATAAACATCTCATTACTTATCAAATAATGTGAAATGCCAACTTGATGCAACAAGTTGGCATTTCAAATTATTTCATGAGGAAGATGCATGGTCAAACAACCCTCAAATCTCATTACTTAATTTGTATGTATGCCCTACATCCCTGAATTTAAGAAGCCCTGCTCTTGTTTTCATCAACACATTTATACAATTATCTATTCTTATGTCAAACTAACCTGTCATATATTTTAGCAATCCTTGTCTCTCCCCTTCCTTTTTTTAGAGCAATGCGAGTGGTAGCAGCATGAGCTAAAATATTGCCTCCAATAGGTTTCTTTGGGTCAGCCTGAAAGCAGTTATTTAGATTTATAATGTTACACAAATCATGTTTTGAAGTTCAGACACCAAAGAAATTCATTAACGTATTTAATGGATAAATAGAGATGAGGATGGATGAAGAAGCTACAAAATGACATTATTATTATTTTATGTTTACAGTGGGGTGAAATGACTATGATGAAGTCTTTTCAGTTCTTCTACAGTATACTGTGTGAAGAGCAGTTGAAGTTTAAAAGGTGTGTACCTTAAAGTGGTTCATATAAACTTCTATATAACTGAGAAACTATTTTTCTGCACTCTCCATGGTACGTGAGGGTGAATGTAAGACTGTGATTAAAGAAATATGAAGTGTTAAGAGGAGAGCAGGAAATCTAGGAATTCTTGTTAATGTAATAAAGAACTGTGACAGTCAAAATTATTAATATGTACACAGTGCTCTTTCTTCTAATCAACATTTATTAATCCCATTTTGTTGTAAATCTGAGGATAGGGAATCACCAGAAAGGAGTGGAAGGTTTGATGTGAATACTGCGTGATCCTTAAAACTGGGACTTATAGATGGTCTACAGACATCAGTCAATAAAACCCAAAAACAACAAAGAAGTTTGAAGGCTTCAGATATTTGACACTTTAAATCAGTGAGTCTCAACTAGTGCATCACAAGACTTAGAACAGAGAATGACTACATAATATTAAACACAAGAATTTGAAAATATAACATTGAAAAAGGTGTTCCTTATATTATTATAATAAAACCAACTAGATGCACTAATTTCTCAAATTTATTTTTGGAATGAAACTCTACATGTTTCGGACAGTTCCTCTGTCCATCATCATGAGTATTTCGCTGTACACACAGCAGTGGTACATGTCATACAGGTTTGCTGACAGCTTGCGAGCAGGTTCAGGATGGTATGTCCTGATCCTGCTCGCAAGCTGTCACCAAACCTGTATGATATATACCACTGCTGTGTATACAGCGAAATGCTCATGATGATGGACAGAGGAACTGTCCGAAACATGTAGAGTTTCATTCCAAAAATAAATTTGAGAAATTAGTGCATCTAGTTGGTTTTGTTATAGGAATTTGTCACGATGCACATTCACATGAACATAAAAAAGTGTTCCTTATACACTGCACATGCACAAAGTTAAGGAATGAGAAAGCGTCAATGAAGTCTTTGCTAAGCTGATGGGGTAAATAACATAAAATTTCGAAACCACTTCTTAAATTGACATTTCAATCAGAACTTCACCTGGATGATTTAGGATAAATTTGTTTTTATATGCTAAATGACATTTAAAGATATGTGTATTCTTATACATTGCATGCTCTGTTGTAATTCTAGCATGACATGACAAACGAATATCTCAAGTGTGCAACATGTTTAAAAAATGTTGGGAACTGCAGCTTTAACTATTAGTACAATATTACTTTACCTGAAACATAAGGGTAGCCCCTGGATCAGCAGTCATCTGATTTGTTATGAGCACTGCTACATTGTATTCCTCGGATATTTTCTGTAATCGGGATAAGAACTGTCCCAACTTCTGCTGTCGGTCTGCCAGCTCTCCTCTTCCAGTGAAATCTACTCGGAACAGTGCTATCACCGAATCTACAACCTGAAAGAACAGGTAATCTCAAATACACGTCTTTATATGGTGTTAATTTTCATGCCAATCAATCTTCTTATGTTGATAATACAACTTCCTTATTCAAGACAAAATTGAAACAAACACACAAATATTCTTTTTTTCTTTTAGTTTTTTTGACCATGCATCCTGGTATAATCTTGTAAATAAAGTCAACTTGGTGCACAAGTTTTCTTAGTATGTTTATTTCTTTTCTCTACATGTTTCAGGAGACTATGTGCCCATCATCAGGAGAAACAACTCTATTTATGCGACACTTGGTATTTGTTATTCTGTATGGATGTCAGTTATCCACACACGTGTAAAACAATTAGCTTTCCCACAAACTGGAAAAGATCCTTAAATACAGGCACTCTTTCACACACACACACACACACTCACTCACATATGGGACATCAGGAAACCCTAATACAAGAAATATAAATTTTCAAACCCTGTATAAAATAAATTGTAACTATGCAACATACAAGCAATTTGAAAACGCCCGCCTCTTCATGGAACTTTGCAGCAACAAAGTCCAGGAGTTCATACTGGTGTTCACTTGTATAAGGCCGGGCATATAGAACATTCTCTAACACTGCTTTCTCGTCAAGGTTGAACCTCTCTGCAATTTTCCGTAAACGGTTTGGACGACTGGAGTTAAAAAGTTATGGGAAATACACAAGTTCAACACCGTGTTTTCTTTAATGTTCTTTACCATCACCACCACCACAACCACCACCAGCATCTTCAATATCCGTTAGAGTCAGGTGAATGCTCACAAATATTTTAATATTTTAAACTTTTCTTCTGTCTGAGGGTCTTCATAAGTAAAAGAAAATGTAAAAAAATAAGGTAACAAAAATCTGATGCTGACAGCTTGATTCTGTCATTTGTGTTTACAAAGCATGAGGGTAGTGGTACATATCAGCCTTCAACAGTCATCACTGACATTTAAGCGTCAGTTCCACCATGGCACTTAGGCTTGTAACCCAGCATAGAAGAAACCAGTATCAAGTGTCTGTGGCAAGAACAGGACAGCTTGTGGACCACCATTTTTACAGTCCTGATTTCATGACTAGAGATTTCCATTTCTTTGAATCCCTTAAGTAGCAACTAGTTGGGAAACACCACTTCAAAATCCTCATCAGAAGCATTGCAACTTAACATAACTTAGTTATACAGCATTAGTAAATGGCACCAGTGACAACAGCAAAGGATACAACGTCTGCTCTGTATCAATAAAAATGGCCTTTCCTCCCATGTAGCCATTTTTTCCTGGCATCTGAACTGAGACACACAGTGTGTGAGATAACTGTGTCTTGCCTGTGCGGAATTCACCAAACACCTCGGTGATAGCCATAGATTCGATTCCACCTCCTAGAAGCTTGCTGGAAAAAAAAAATCTATTACAAAGTGTTCAGATTTAAGTGATAAAATGAGTGTACTGAGATCAGGAAGTCGTGGTGGACTTATGTTTGATGTTTCCGCAGAAATTAACCTACAGATGACTGTCTTCTAGGATGTGCCAACTTGTAGTCTGCTGGAAAGTTACCAAAGCTGCACAGGAACCATATGCCTTCTTCAGGGCAGAAGACAGATATAGAATGTCCCCCCATAAGGTCAGTGCCTATAGCAGATTACACAGTGCCACATCCCAGAAGGCAGCAATCACCACAATGTAGCGGTTAACAATCTTGCTTCATATTCAGGAGTCCATTGATCAATTCAAAACCCATCACAAACAGTTTCCACATTTATAGACCTGGACTTTGTGAAGTCCTTTGAATTTTTGCTCTACAGGAGAATTTATCAAGCCCACTCTCACAAAAATATCTCTCAGTGCATGAGTTGGGCAGCTTGCTACTGCAAGAGAAACTGTGTATGTAGGGTTTAGTGAAAGACAATAGCGATATAAAAAACCAGACACTATGTGCTGTCTACATGTATAACTCCCAGTGTCTGTATGTATGTCCATCCATTACCCTCTGTATCTTTGGAACTAACAATGCTACCAGAAAGGTGTAAACACAAAAGTTATTTGTTTATGAAGGAAAATTCAGAAAAAAAACTCTATTTTGCCACTACGGGCAAACAATTCTTAAAAAAAAAACTCATTCTGAAGGTCACAATAATGAATACAGTGATGTTACGTGTAAGTAACCACCATGGACAACAATCATTGTTCCATAGAATTCTGTGTAGGCTTTTCTGCACATTAAGACTGCAAAATAAATATTTGTGCATCCACAAAACAGATTATGTTCAATTACAAGCCAAGTTATGTCAAGTATGAAAATGTTTAATATTTTTAAAATGATCTGTAAATATACACTCATTACGTCTTGTTCTGATAATGTCTTAATGCATGGTCTTGCTATGCCTGACTACCTTCAGCTTTTACCATCTCTCCAAAGGCTAAGAGAACAGAAAAATGTAATAATGTAAGTAAAAATTCTTACTCCAGTTCCTGGCTGCCAGTAGTCAAATGAAAAACCTGTTTCCGTCGGTTACTAACTTGAAGGGCTGTAAGGAAAACTCCTGTATCAAGTTTAGCACATGCTTCTTTTATTTTATCTACTTTGGCTTCTGAAAATCCTCTTATGTTGCACATCTTCTTGCGAGTACACATTTGGATTCCTTTAATGGTGCAAATCCCAGAAGATTTCAATTTTTTTATATCTGAAACATTCTAAAGCAAAAATAGGACATTGAATTAAAAAATCATTTTGCTCCTACCCAAGTTTTAAATTAGGTCAAAACAGGCTTTCTTCAATCACTGTAAGAGACAGCACCTTTGAATTAAATTGTAAGTGAGACTACAAATTCCTACTGTGGTAGTAAGGGTAGCTTCTGCCTTAGTAAATACAAATCAAGAAAACTGGTAAAGAACCATCAGCTGTAACAAAAGTATAATTCACCTGTGTTTTCTCCTATAATTCCTCTGGTTTTCTGTTGATATAGAGTTCAGTGAGACAAATTGCAGTTGTTTACTTGGTAGAACAATCATCTGGTGAGGGTTAAACCAATTAAAATCAACCAATTTTGATACTCATATTGTCCATTTTCTCTCATGGCTTGCACTACTTAACATAAATATTTTGTGAAAATAAAATGTATCTAGTATGCATAACATTTAAGTAAGATTTCTTTGATTGAAACCTGATTGTTAGAAGTAAGAAAACTTAACTACACAATCAGTTTAATTGTGACAAAATTCAACAGTAATTCACTACAGGATATCACAACCCAGAAGACTGCAATGTGCAAACTCACTGCTGTAAAACCGTGAAAACTAACATACTAATAAAAATATATGGAGAGATTAATATGATTATGATGCTAATAAGAGGTCTGGTCTATAATTAAACACAGAGAAAACTAAATATATTGATGTTGCATCAATAAACTGTGAAATGAAATAAAAAAATGTGACAACTAAAAAAACAACATAAAATTAAAATGTTTTAAAATTACAACAACAAATTAGGTTCTAATTAATTCTAAAGTTACATGCAGACTAAATTTACGAAACTATTCCTATCATTCAGTTTGGAATCATTTCACACTCCTCCATTTAATAACACAGGGATAAAATAGCCTAAACTATGATTTTTTCATTTCTTGATTTGGATATGGAACCGGGAATATCACTTAAAGAATGACATAGATTGAGTGTGTTTCACAATATAGTTTGTACGTCTACACGTGGGTAAGGATGTGGCAGAAGGGCGAAAAAAACTATACATTTTGAAGCTTCATAATTTGTTCCTTTTCTCCAATATGATGAACAATATATATTTTCATTGCTCATATTTGTAGTCAGGTATAGAGATCTGTTTCTATTCAATTCTGAAATCCATGATATAAATACTCGTTTTAACTACAACTTACATTTTCCCACTACAAATTTAAAACTTGTGCAAAAAGGAGTTCTTTACTCTGGAAGCCGAATCTACAACAATCTACCATCTCATATTAAAAGGCTTTCTAATGACTTTAAACAATTTAAAACTAAATTAAAGGCCTATCTACTTGAACATTCATGTTACATCCTAGAGGAATTTTACCAAATGACATCTGACCACCATAAATGACAATAAGGTTATCAACTATATGATTTTATTTATCTATACTCTTTTCTCCCTCATGCTTATGTTATCTACTATCAAACTTGTAATCTGTACTGTAATAAATGTTGTATATTACAACTAGATTTTGTAAGTAGTATGATAAGTTATATACTGAAATTTACTCTTTTAACCTTACTGTACTAAGTTTCTTTGTATTTTTATTGCTGTCAAACTTCCTCTCAACCATGTACATTGCTATTCTATTGCTGTGTTTCTTACTGTTAGTAACATGACTATTTCCATATCTAGTGAAAGATTCACGGAAAATAAAGGACATGCATACATACATTCATGACCTTTGTTGGCCACAAAGCAAGAAGCTTGAAGGTTTGTAAAATGCATAAAAAAAGTTAGTCAGAAAACCAGAAGAGACTTGAATTATCTAGGTGCTGATGGGGAAATGATGCTGAAGTATTTCTTGTATAATAAAATGGATGTGAAGTTATATAGATAAATTTGATGTCAGGGCTGGGTCCAGGGTATATAGCAGTCTTCCAGTTCCATGAGAGACAGGGAATTTCTTAGTCAGCTGAGTAATTATCAGCTCACCATAAAGGACGCCGATTCTTGAGTTATTATTTAGCTTACTATTCCATAAGACTGAAGCATATCAACATCTTGAAAGAAGCTCTCTTCCTCCTCTTCTTCATAAGTATCACCTGCAACAACTTGATCCCCCATGGCGTGATTTACTTTGTCTCAAATACTGAAGCTGCCACCGAGATGAATGAAATTATGCCAGTTGCAAGTAATATTTGGCTGCACGTCAGGCCGAAAATGTTGCACATTCAAAAGAAGCGCGTCCACACACAAGTTACACCACCACAAAGTATGAAAATCGCCACGGATTAGTAGAGTGACTATCTTGGTGTGCATTGTAACTTATGTTCGTTGTCGATTTACTAACGCATATAGAGTTACGAACCAACTGTAATCCATGGTGGGTGAGCTGACACAACAGCAAACATGGCGTCAGCCACGGTGAGAAATTTATATGGGTGTATTTTTGTTATTTTTTACTGTAGCCGAAGAATCATTTATTTTTCTGTCAGGCTTACATGGAATTAATTTGGACTGAAGCAGGATATAATTCATTTGTGTGGCTTTAGGTGTATGTGGATGTGTTTTCAGATCCATTTTAAGTGAAATACCACCAAATTTTTTCAGACACTGATTGGTTCATAAAGAATGTAAAAATTCTAGTTAACCTGTTAAGTTTGAAACTACATTGAAAATTAATACACTGTTATAATTTTAGGCACCACTGTTGGATGATGACACTCTGGAGTTTGGGGAGGAGGATGAGGACCAGACAAATAGAAAAGCTCTTAAGTACGCAACAGACGTCTGTTGTACATTATAAGCGGTATCAGATTTTGAGAAAGTGTTAGAGTGATGTTTAGCATTGTTTTATATTCATGGATGTCTGATTCAGAGTGTAATATAACGATATGGTAGCAAGTATGTTACATGTGTGACTGAATGGATGAACAAATAAACCAAACATTCATGCATGTCAAAAAATAATTGGGGAGTTTGTATGAACGTTTGTTGCGTCATAGTTTAGTTGCTTATGGAGAAAATTCATTGACCATTGTGTTGAGATTTAATATCAGTAATTCCTGTTCTGATGATAAAATTAATACAGCCCAAATTTAAGACATTTCATACATTTATCTCTGGTCATAAAGATCTGAAGTGGATATAGCTGTCTAAATTTCATGTTATTGTCAACACAGTTATTGTGATAAGTTAATACAGGCAGGACTTTGTAAAAAAAAATCTAGTTTCCTATGTTTCATTACATTTCAGACATCCATATGTGACATTTTTCCACCTGGCCTTCAGAGTATCAGCAGTTGTGGTATATATACTGTGTGGGTTGTTTGGTAATAGTTTCATTACAAGTTTTGTTATTGTTATCCTACTTCTGTCAGTGGATTTTTGGACAGTGAAAAATATAACAGGTATGTGATACACTTCACAAGTCATCATAAGTACAAGATATTTATATTGTATTTTCATAGCATCATCAATTCTTATAGTAGGAAGTTACATGATAATGGTACTTGAGTTTGTAGTATTATTTGAAGAGTATGCATGTCGAAATAAGTAATGATCACTGTTGATGGATCATATATGTTTAATAAAGTTGCATGTATAGAGTGCAGTTGTTCTAAATATTAATGTGGATTCTTAGATGGTTTAAACATACTCTCCCCCATGGGTTATATAGTGTCTAGTTCTACAATGATTGTATATGATCAGGAAGTATGCAGAAGGATGTTGGAGCTAATTCTAAGGTATTCCAAAATTGCCTAGAGTCAGGAAAACTATGAATGTCATGTCATAATAGCCAAGATTTGAACTTAGGACATCAGAAATAGCAAGTAGGGGTGCTAACCACATTGCTGTAATGTTTTGTTGGTGCCATTTATTAACTAGATGTCACAGGCATCTTATAATTTAGTATCCAAGCATCTTCGTGGAGTAACCCAGGAAAATGAAGAAAACCTCATTTTATTTTCATGCTTTCTGCCTGTGTGCCTTTATGGAGTGGTGCTTAGATGAAGAGACAGCATTATTGTTACTTCACATACATTTTGTGGATGCAAGTATATTTGCTAAAGCCAGTTTTCTCATTCCATTACAGGACGCTTAATGGTTGGCCTGCGGTGGTGGAACTATGTTGATGATAATGGGGAATCTCATTGGGTATTTGAAGCAAGAAAGGTTGGAGTAATTATTTATTAAATCCAAGGAATATTCCTTGGTTGAGAACACTGTTGCCTCAGTGTAGATGTATTTGGTGCTCTGAACTGTGTAATGTCATGTGGTCCCTTTTCCAGGGCAACCAACAGAACCGGATTAACCAGTATGAAGCACAAATCTTCTGGCTGGCTCTAATTCTTTGTCCTATACTTTGGGGTGTTTTCTTCTTTATATCCCTGTTTCGCCTTAATTTCAAGTGGTTGGTGAGTACAAAAAAAACATATATCAGTGGAATGTGTACACATTTCATTCCTTACATTATGATCATCCTCCCACATATGGAACTTTTGCCTTTGACAGACTCTCTAGAGCGTGAATGAGGTTGAATTGTTTACCAAAGTTGAATTCAGATCAGTTGACATTTTCAAAACTTGTTATGAAATCAGTTTTATCATGCCTCACTGATTGCTATGAGCTGGAAGACTGGGGAACAGTGTTTCAGTTCCCAGTAGTGGCAGAGACTTTTCTACACCCTGGCCAGACTAGTTCTAAGGCATAACCAGGCTCTTATGAAATTGTCTGTTGGGCTGGAGGCAAAAAGCTGGCCACCTAGTTTAGTGATAAAGTTAAGAATGTGTGAAGCTAAATTCATTCCCACACATACAGGTGTCCCAGTGTGAATGTGCCAGACTTCGGGAGAATGTTCCTTAAGTTAAAGTATACCGATATAACCAAAAACACCTATATCTGAAGTTGAACGGTTACGGAGATAATGGCGATAGAAGTGTGGTCTTCTTGCAGTTCCACGTACTGTACCTGTATCGCGTGATGTGTTACCCATACACTGCGCATGTCCATCCTTTAGCCTACAGCCGGGTCAAGCGCATTCACGCTGCAAGTATCAAAAGTTGTCACTGTTACAGTTAATTGTGATGATTTGTAAAAATGCCTTTCGTGTTTTCCCACGTGGAATATTGTGACATGAATTTTATGTATGGATTTTGCGATGGGAATGCACGTGCTGCTGTTGACGAATACCGAAGACGTTTTCCTGACCGAAGGATTCCATCTAGGGGTGTATTTTCTCGTATTCACAAGACAATGCGTGAGACTGGTTGTCTTCCGATTGTTGCTGTGCAGTCGGAAAGGGAGGTGGTACCATTGATTACCACATGAGAGAACATTCTTGAGATGGTTCAGAGAAGTCCACGATTGTCCACTCGTAGAATTGCCTCTCGCATCGGCGTGTCACATATGCAGGTGTGGTGAACTCTACATGAGGAAGATTTACATCCATATCATGATCACAGGGTACAACATCTGGAACCCGGGGACCCTGCTCAACGTATGGATTTGTGACACTGGATAACAGCACATCCCGAACTGTTAAGCATTATTTTGTTCACCGATGAAGCGTCTTTTACCCAGGACGGTATAAATAATTCACGAAATTTGCATACGTTGTCCCATGAAAATCCACATGAAACAAGTGTAACCAAGTTCCAAAGGAAATTTTCAGTGAATGTATGGTGTGGTTTGCTTTGTAACAAGTTGATCGGACCTTTTGTCTTTGACAACAATTTAACGGGAAACACTTATGAAGTCTTCCTGATGAATGAGTTACCAGGTTTGTTGGAAGACATCCCATTAACGTTTATCGTACGGCATTTAATTTAGTCTTCGTGCCTCTGGTACGGTGTTTATATTAGACAGCCCTTTAAATAGTTGCGCATGGTTGCCTATAAACGTTTATAAATTATGAACCGAAGGTGATGAAACAATGAAATAATCTGCACTGTTGCGAATAAATCAGAGATATTTCAGTTCAAGAAAAGTTTCAGTACAGTGGCGTACAGAGGGGGGGTGTTGGGGTGTCAACCCCCCCTCCAAATTTTCAGAATGCCCTCCAAAATCGTGCCAAACTCAACCCGACTGAGAAAACTGTTAAAAATTGCTGAATTTCGGACGCCAACACCTCAAGATGTTCGGAAAAAAGGCAGTAAAATTCCAAAACTACCGCCGGTTCGCAATTGTTTTACATTCGCAATGACAAATAAATTGGTTGTCATCATAAATAGTCTTAAAGTACCAAAAATTAAGAAAATTTTACAATATTAAATGAAATTTCTTATACCAAATTACGACTTCCTCCAGAACCCCTGACTAGTGGGCTACCGCCAACAGATCTCCGTTCTCTCTGTCCTCAAATGAATTTGTTGAACCCCCTCCCCCAAACAAAATTCCTGGGTACGCCACTGATTCAGTAGAAATGTTTAGTGCCTACATGCAGGAAGTTAAGTTAAAAGTTTTATAATTCTCTATTTTACTTATGTTTCTGTTTCGGGCCTGATGTTTGCACAGGAAATTTCAGCGTGAAGATTTGTGGAGTTATGCCTTTGCCTGGTAGTTTCAGAAACACCATCTTACATCACACGCACACCATACTTTCTCAGAACTTCACTAAAAGCTTTTTTCTTCACACCAATCACAGTTCACACGCAACATTTTGGCTGCGTCACTGTCACGAACCGAGACTGAGAAAATTTTGTTGAGTGCTGTTGAGTCTACTGACTTGCGCCATCATTTCCAGTATATCTTTCACGAGGAGGAATCGAGAGTTTCTACATAATATTTTCTTATTTCGTCAAGGAAAGAGAAACTAAAACAGAGATATTTTAGCGGTTATCTAAAAGTGCATAAAATTCCATTGCCTAAATAAATGACACAGTCGTTTGATGCCCCTGCTTCTTCAATTTTGCTGTCCCAAACCATTTCAGATATCCGGTTTGGGGACAGGAACCCAGTTCTCTTACGCACAGACATTGCAGAGTGCTGACTCAGAAATTAATATTCAGTCTGGCTTATTATTATGAAGTTAGAACAAGTGGTAACATATTGAAATGCCATATTATTTCAGCTGGTTTAT
>Ga0123352_10014777_pt1 | contig 12435 bp, 13 predicted proteins | sample TergutLab28metaG_FD_89700 | JGI IMG/M metagenome (GOLD analysis project Ga0123352, IMG submission 89700) | Labiotermes labralis P1 segment gut microbial communities from Petit-Saut dam, French Guiana - Lab288 P1 | ecosystem: Host-associated > Arthropoda: Insects > Digestive system > Gut ... | reverse complement strand
GAGCAAGGCATTATCGGCGTTCGTTGACAAACTTCAAAAAGGGTATTCAGAAAATCAGACCCCACATGGTAAGCAGTCCGTTAAAAAGCTAATGAACCACAATGTTGCTACAAACAGCATATCCCTTGACGGCGGCAAAAAAGAAACACAACTGTTTGACCGTATGGCACGGAAATACAATGTTGACTATGCCTTTCATAAGGTAGAGCCGGGAAAATATCTATTATTTTTCAAGGCCAGTCAAGCAGATGCAATTACCGCCTGTTTTTCCGAATACTCCAAACGTGTTATGTCAAAAGGTATAGGCCGTCCGTCTATCATGGCACAGTTACAAAAATTTGCAGAGGCCATTAAGTCTAGGGTAGTAGAGCCACGACAACGTGATAGGGCAAGGGAGGCGGCAGACCATGAACGCTAACCTTGCAGGCAATATCAGAAAATATGCTGTGCCTAATATCCCATATTTATTTATCATGTGGGCATTTCTGAAATTGGGTACAGCGTTCCGCATGGCAGACGGTGCAAACGTGGGCGAACAGTTTATGAACACTTTAGGGTATATCGCCCCGGCTTTTACAAACTTTGCACCGGGTATTCACCCCTTTGACTGGCTTGTAGGTTTAGCAGGCGTAGCACTTTTGCGGTTTTATATTCACAGCCGTGCCAAAAAAGCGCAGAAATTCCGGCGTGATATAGAGTATGGCAGTTCACGTTGGGGAAATGAAAAAGACATAAAGCCTTTCGTCAATCCCAAGTTTAGCGATAATGTCATTCTAACAGGCACAGAATTTCTAACCACAAATACCCGACCTGCTAACCCTGCTAATGCTCGTAACCTTAATTGCTGTGTTATCGGCGGTAGTGGTAGCGGTAAAACTAGGTTTTGGCTTACCCCAAACCTGTTACAAGGTCATTCGTCTTTTGTGATAGTAGACCCAAAAGGCGGTATCTTAGGGCAAGTCGGCACTTTTTTGAAGCGGCAGGGTTATAAAATCAAAATTTTTAACAGCATAGATTTTGCACTCTCGCAACATTACAACCCCATAGCTTACCTAAAGACGGAATCTGATATTTTGAAATTCGTAAATGCCCTAATACAAAATACGCAGGGCGAAGGAAAGGAGAGTGACCCATTTTGGACAAAAACAGAGACCCTACTTTATTGTGCATTACTAGGCTATATCGTATTTGAGGGGCCGGAAGAAGAACGGCATATCAGTACCCTAGTGGATATGATTAACAGCATGGAAACAAAAGAAAATGACGAAAATTTCAAAAATCCTGTGGACTATATGTTCTTGGGGTTAGAGAAACGCAAGCCCGATCACTTTGCCGTTAGGCAGTACAAAAAATTTCGTCTAGCGAGCGGCAAGACCATGAAATCGGTGCTAATTTCCTGTGGCGCGAGGCTTGCACCTTTCGATATACAGCAGTTACGGGACATTATGACCTATGACGAATTACAGCTTGACCGCATGGGCGATAGAAAGACCGCAACATTTTTTATCATAAGCGACACCGACACCACCTACAATTTTTTGGTAGCACTTGCATTTTCGCAGATGTTCACTATGTTATGCGAACGTGCGGACACTAAGCACGGCGGCAGACTTCCGCACCATGTCCGGGTACTATGGGACGAGGCCGCAAACACCGGGCAAGTGCCACAGCTAGAAAAATTGGTTGCCGTTATCCGCTCTAGGGAAATATCTCTATGCCTGTTCTTGCAGGCACAGAGCCAGTTGAAAGCCATTTACAAAGACCACGCTGAAACCATTTTAGGTAATATGGACAGCGTGGTTTTTCTTGGAGGTCGTGAATCTTCTACTATCAAAGAAATTTCAGAAAACTGGCTAGGCAAGGCAACAATCTCTATGCAGACGGAAAGCAAGTCGCAGGGACAATCCCCAAGTTATGGGCAGAATACGCAACGGTTGGGGCGTGAATTATTAACTGTAAGTGAAATTACAACGATGCCCGGTAACAAATGTATTTTGCAATTACGAGGTTTGCCACCGTTTCTATCACCCAAATACGATTTACGCAAGCACCCCAACTTTAAGCATACCGCCGAGGCAAACAAGCGTAATGCATTTAATGCAGAAAAACTTGTTAATCGGCGTATGAATTTAGGGCAACACCCAAACGAGCAGTACACCTTATATGAAGTAGACGTAACCGAAGAATCCGAAGTTATAAGCGAGGACGAGGACATTCTCAACTATGACGATGTGGACGACCCGGAAGCGTTTGCATAAATAACTTCGGGTCAACTTGTCCCGAAGTGCCGCCGCCCAAAATGGCGGCTTTTTTAATTGGCGGAAAAATCCGCTCATAACCCAATACAGGGGCAAAGACCCCAATAAAAAATCGGAGGTAATATCTATGGAATTTTTTACACAAGCAGTTGAAGTATTACAATATCTTGTTATCGCATTGGGCGCAGGTCTGTGTGTATGGGGCGGCATTAACCTTTTGGAAGGTTATGGTGGCGACAATCCATCTGCAAAAAGCCAAGGAATTAAGCAACTTATGGCCGGTGGCGGCGTTATTTTGCTAGGCGTAACTCTTGTGCCGCTATTGTCCGGCCTGTTTTAAGAACCTGTTTAGCACTAACCATTTTTCCAAAGAAATATAACGGAGGTTACTAAATGGGATTTCTCACCAACTGGATAGTAGACTTTATCAAGGGCTTGCTGATTGAGGGCATTATGGGCAATTTAAGTGGGCTTTTTGATACAGTAAACAACCGTGTTGGAGAGATTGCAACTACTGTGGGAACGCCCCCGGCTCAATGGCAGCCGGGGGTATTTGCCCTTATACGCAACCTTTCCGAAACGGTTGTATTGCCAATAGCAGGGATTGTAATTACATTTCTTGCAACTTACGAACTAATAAACTTAATCATAGACAAAAACAATCTAAACGAAGTTGACACTTGGATATTTTTCAAGTGGATATTCAAAACATTTATTGCCGTGCTGATACTGTCAAACACCTTTGATATTGTAATGGCTGTGTTTGATGTATCGCAAAGTGTTATCAATAACGCCGGAGGGCTTATTGCCGGAAGTACCGAGGTAACATTAGATATGATGGCAGAGTTTGAGGCTTCATTATGGGATATGGGTACAGGTTATTTGCTTGGCCTATGGTTTCAGACTTTGTTTGTGGGTATAACCATGCGTGCGCTTAATATCGTTATATTCATAATCGTGTATGGGCGTATGATTGAAATATTTTTAATGACCAGTCTTGCACCCATACCCCTTGCTACACTTAGCAACCGTGAACGATTAGAATATAAAGGGGAGCAAAAAATACCCCCCAATAAAATAACCGCAAACGGCTCATTCGCAACGGTTTAAGCAGTTTAGCATAAAGGAGGGCAGAAGAACGTACTAAGTCATATTCAACAGGCGGTTGCCGCCGCCTGTAAGTAGCAAGATAAAAGTTAAAAAGTAATGGGAACGGTGTCCCTCTTACAAAGTTACAACCGTTCCCACACCGCAACACCCGAAGGTGGTACAGGAGAATTATATCATATCCGTACCCAACCTTTCAAGAGTGTGTTGCGAAAAAACATTCGTGAAAGGAAGTTTTTTATGAAAAGTATTTTAGAAGAATTGTACATGGGTAACATAGGCTTTGACAGCGGACAGCACAGCCCAAACTCACCATTTGTAAACGCCGCAAAAAGGAAACTTGAAAACATGGAAAAACTCGAAACGACTTTGAATGAATCTCAAAAAGAACTATTCGAGAATTTCTGCGAAGCGCAGGGCGATATTGAGGGTATAAGGCACTATAACGTATTTACAGCCGCCCTAAAATTTGGCGTGTTGTTTATGATGGAAATACTCACAAGCAACGGCGATAATGGGGAGGGCGAATAATCATGAGCGACTACATCAATGAAGCATTTGCCCGAATGGATTTATGGCAGATTAGGGCTTTTATTCTGCACGGTACAGAGCAGTACAAGCAGAGTGATGAACCCTATGACGTGCAACTGAAAAAGGCTACTGCGCCCATTTACAGCCGCTTAGAAAGCCTTTATCCTAACCAAAGTGACCTAACCCAAGCATCAAATGATATGTCAAAAGCCCTATCCGCTTATGAAGAAGTATACATGGAGTTAGGCATGAAACTTGGCGCAAGATTGCTTTATCAGCTTTTACTGAAAGATGATAAAAGCCATAAGTTATTTTCAAAATTAGGAACATAAAACCCATCTTTGTGACGTATTCAATTACAGGTAATACCACATGAGGGCAAGCCGCTAACGATTAAAAGTTAGCGGCTTTTTGTTGTCACTTTATCGGCATAGCGTTGCGACTGGCAACGCTTTTTATATCTCAAAAAATAAAAAAATATGAAGGGATTGATTACTTGAACAAAACTCCATCAGCAAAAATAACACTTACCCAATCGGCAACTAACACCGTCGCCAATTCAGAAACAACAACCCAACCCGACACCCCAGTAACTATGCTAAAACGCATAGGTTCGACCACTTACCAAATATCAGTATACCCAAGCAAAACTAGCAAGGAAACCATGAGCGACAAAATCACCCGAATGATAAAAAATGAAAAATTGGGAAAGGCGGCGGGAGGATGAAAAAAGATGAGAAAATTTCAAATATCTCATACACAAAAACATTTGTTTGTGGTATAATAAGTATGTTGCGAATGACCCGTTTGCCCGAAAGGGGTTCGCTATGAACACAAGGCAAACGGCAGTACCCGAAAATGAAAAAATCACCGCTTTATACGAACGTTTATCGTCCGAGGACGATTTACAAGGCGAGAGTAACTCAATAGTAAACCAAAAGAAGTTATTAGAGGATTATGCCCGAAAAAATAACTTCAAAAATACAAGGCACTTCACCGATGACGGCGTAAGCGGTACACGCTTTGACCGTCAAGGACTTAACCAAATGCTTGAAGAAATTGAAGCAGGGAGAGTAAGTACGGTTATCATAAAAGACATGAGCCGTGCAGGACGTGACTACTTGCGTGTTGGACTTTTTATGGAAACCTTGCGAGAATGTGGCGTTCGTCTTATAGCCGTAAATGACGGAGTAGACAGCATAAAAGGCTATGACGATTTTATACCATTCAGAAATATAATAAATGAGTGGTACGCCAGAGATACAAGCCGCAAAATAACCGCCCATTACCGAGCAAAAGGCTTAGAGGGTAAACGCCTAACTACTACCCCAATATACGGATATTCCCATGACGAAAGCAAAGAAAACTGGATAATCAATGAGGAAACCGCAAATGTTGTAAGGCGTATTTTTAGACTTACGATAGAGGGGCATGGAATAGTTACAATCGCCCGAATGTTGACCGAGGACAAAATAATTCGTCCCGGCTATTACATTGCACTACAAAGAGATGGTAAGGGCAACAAAGCCTGTACGGACGAAAACAATAAATATGTGTGGTCTGCTACCACCATTGCACAGATTATATCCAAACCCGAATACATGGGGCATACCGTAAATTTTCGGTATCGTAAACGGTCATACAAAGATAAAAACCACTCTAAAATCCCTAAAGAGGATAGGCTGATTTTTGAAAACACCCACCCAGAAATCATTGACCCCGAAACATGGGAAACTGCCCAGCAATGTAGAAAAACTCAAAGGCGTGCAGACTCTTTCGGAGCGGCTAACCCCTTAACAGGCAAACTATTCTGTGCCGATTGTGGGGCTAAAATGTTTAACCACAGAAAAAAAGGCGGCAAACCCAATTACCGAAACGAAACCACAGGAAAATTATATTTGCGTTCACCATCTGACTTTTATGTATGTTCCGCAAACACAAACGCACAACAGAAGTTCAGAACTGAATGTACGGCACATCACATTAAAACTTCCGCAGTCCGTGAGATTATTCTCTACACGATAAAGGCGGCAAGTGTGCTTGTAAAATCCAACGAAGCCGAGTTTATAAAACAGGTTCATGAAGCGTCCGAAGTTCAGCAAGAGGAAACGGCGAAAGAATATAATAAAAATCTTTCAAAAGCAAAAAAGCGAGTAGCCGAATTAAACACCCTAATCCGCAAAATTTACGAAGATAACGTAAGCGGAAAATTAACCGACAAACGCTTTGAACTATTATCCTTAGAGTACGAGCAGGAACAAGAAGAATTAGAAAAATCCATAACCGAGTTACAAACCGCATTAGATAACTTCCATGCCGACAGCACAAGGGCAGACAAGTTTATCGAATTAGCAAAAAAGTACACGGATTTTTCTGAACTCACAACGCCAATGATAAAATACTTGATAAAACTGATGAGGTTACTAGACTTGCCGCTGAATATATTGCAGGCGGCGTACTCAAAGAAAAAAGCTATGCCGACTGTCTGCATATCGCATTTGCGGTAGTCTATAATTGCGACATAATTGTATCATGGAATTTCAAGCATCTAGCAAACTTTAAGACAATAAACAAAGTCAAGGTTGTAAATGCTATAAATCATTATCGGGAAATTAGTATCATGCCCCCATCAATGTTACTAGAGGAGGTTGAGTAGAAATGAATGAAAGTACAGCTATGTTGGAAATTAGAAAAATTAAAGATGAAAACTCTTTGCGTTATTTGAAAATGTCCCCTGATGAATTGTCAAAGGAATTTGAAGAAACCACAAAGAGATTCATGGAACGAATGGGGAAAAACATTAGAATCGTTTCCTCTGCAAATTCACCAAATTAAAAACATCAAGTCAATGTTAGTTAAAAAGGCAACCGCCAAAAATCAGCGGTTGCCTTTTTCTATACCCAAAAAAAAATTCAAACCCCGAAAGGAGCATTTCACACATGGCAATGACAAGATTAGAAAAAATCGCAGACTATGACGAGAAAATCGCCCAAATCAAAAACAAGCAAAAAGCAGAGCGGCAAAAACACAATAGAGAAGAACGAACAGCCCGAACACGCCGTCTATGTTCACGGCATGGGCTTTTAGAAAGTATGTTGCCCGAAATAATCCCCATCACAGACGAGCAGTACAAAGCCTTTCTTGAAAAAGCCGTAACTAATGATTATGGGCGTGACATTCTCAATAAAATCATAGCACAGGACGAGAAAAACGGCACATCAAAAGCACCAACAGGAGAAACGCCGCAGACTGAAACTCCAACAGTAAAACCAACCGCCACCGACCAAAACGCCGCAAATCCTCCAAGTGGCAATGCTGGCGGCGGCGCAACGGTATAGGGCTTACGCCCTTACCATTGCAAAGCAATTGCGCACTTATGTACCACAGCAAGCTGTGGTACGTGCGGTCTGCCGACGGCTTTCGTGCCGTAAGGCACGGCATGGGGCAAAATACGCCCCATGAAAACCTAAGACCAAAACCGAAAGCCCAACCCACAAAAGCAAAATTATAAAAGCCAATGCAAAAAACGGCGGCAAGCGTTCCCCATAATCGGAAACCCTGCCGCCGTTTTAATTGCCGCCGAGAAAGGAGCGCAGCCGTTGGCAATCTATCATTGCAGTATCAAAATTATTAGCAGAGGAAAAGGGCAATCCGCAATAGCGGCGGCGGCTTATCGTGCAGGGGAAAAAATCACAAGCGAGCATGACGGAAGAACAAGCGACTACACACGCAAAGGCGGTATTGTCCACAAAGAAATAATGCTACCCGACAATGCCCCTGCCGAGTATAAAGACAGAGCGGTTTTGTGGAACGCAGTAGAGAAAATTGAAAAAGCCAAAAATTCACAGTTAGCAAGAGAGGTACAGCTTGCCCTGCCTGTTGAGTTTAGTCATATGCAAAACTTAAATCTTGTCCGTGAGTATGTAAAAAAGAATTTTACCGACAATGGCATGGTTGCCGACTTTGCAATCCATGACCCAAAAGGCGAAAATCAAAATCCTCATGTCCATATCATGCTAACCATGCGACCATTTAACGAAGATAAAACTTGGGGAGATAAGCAAAAGAAAGTTTACCAATACGGCAAGGACGGTAACAAAATCTATGACCCGAAAAAGCGGCAATATAAATGCAGTAAAATACAAAACACCGACTGGAACGAGCAAACCAAAGCCGAGGAATGGCGGCAAGCATGGGGAGATATTCTTAATCAATATTTAGAGCAGACTGGACACACCGAGAGAGTAGACCATCGCAGTTTTGAGCGACAAGGCATAACAGACCAAATCCCAACAATCCATCTTGGAGTTGCCGCCCATCAGATGGAGCAACGAGGAATACCAACAGAGCGAGGAAATATAAATCGAGAAATCAAGTTTGCAAATCAGAGATTGCGTAATCTTAAAATGCAAATCACAGAATTAAAAAGCGAGTTGGAAATACTACTTGCTGAAAAAGTTACCCCACCAGCTACCCAAACCCAACCGCAAGAAATTACACCAACACCAATAGCGACACAACAAAACCAAATCACAACACCACAGCCTACACCAATAGCAGAACCCAACATTTTAGAAATGCTTAAAAATATGTTGAGCGACCCACAAGCAAAAGCCAAAGTACAACGCATCACTTCCTTGTCCGTTGTTAAATCTGCCGTTGAGTTCTTGGAAATGTATAAAATAACCACATTATCAAAACTACACAAAACCCTTGCCGCAACCGAAACCAAATTCGACGAGGTAAACGAAAAAACCAAAGTCATAGAGGAAAGGCTTAAAATATTAAATCCGCTAATCAAACAATCCGACCTCTATCTACAGCATAAAGAAATCAACAAGCTATACAAACAACAAAAGCCAAAACACAAAGACAGATTTTACGAAACCCACCGCACAGAACTAACCCTATACGAAGCCGCCGAGCGTTTCCTGAAAGCTAACCTTGACGGCACTACCCTAAACACAAAAGCATGGAAAAAAGAAGCGGCACAGCTTACAGCCGAAAAAGACGAACTATATCAAAGCTACCGCCAATTAAAAGAGGGTGTTCGCCAAATCGGGATAGTACGGCGAAGCGTTGAGCACATTCTTGACAACACCGAAAAAATGGAACAGCCACAGCAACAAAGGCGGCATGATATGGAGCGGTAACGCCAAACGGAACGACAGCAACCAGTAGGAGAAAAACCAAAAACCACAAGACGGCACAGTCTACCATTTCCCATCCGTTACGCCTATCCAGTCAGTCAATGGACGGGTAGTATAATTTTGCAAAAGGGCAAAATTATCTCCACCCTTAAACCATTGACGGACTGGATTTTTGCCGTGGCATTACGCCGCCGAAAACGGGGAACAGGATAAAATTCAATCCTGTTCCCCGTTTTCGCCTGCTTCATTTTACGGCAAAATCGGCTACACTATTTGCGTGGTTGTTGTAGGTTATGTGGTGGCTCTGCCCCCACGCCCCCGACCTCTTCCAAAGAACAGGAAAAGCATATTGATTTTTGATGTAACGTTATGATATGATATTTAACGGCGAGTTTTTACCTTGTGTGTTATCTTATTAGAAATAAATCTCACAACACAAGAAAGGGGGATGATTTTCATTGCCCGGAAAAACCAAAAGAAAATATGTAGGCGAAACCATGCGTATACATAAAAAGCTAAAACGACCTCTTCATCTTATTTCAGAGGCTTTACCATATGAATACGATGATAAATTATTGTTAAGTATGTTCGCTGAGCTATATCCTTATGAATGGAAAGAAATTGTTGAGCGATGCAATTACTTCATCGCAAAAGATAAGCACTTGCAAAGCGTTGGAAAAAAGATTAGATATAAATCTCCATCTCCAAAAACATTCTTTTTTACGATGCCTGTTGTAAAAAATATTCTTAGCCCTAATTTTAAGGCTAAACACAAAAAAAGATTTGCGGAAGATATATATAACGCAAATTATGATGCCCTTAAAGCAAAAAGGAGCGTAAAGATAAATCAGAAAAATAATAAGGTTCAAAAATATAAACAGACAATGCAGGAAGTAGAGCCTTACTATATTGATGCCCTTATTGTTGCCTACCATCAAAAGGGCATAACCACAGAAGGAAAAATGGAAATTATAACTGAAATGAGTAGGTTTATTTGCGATAAATCAATAAAATTTTTCTATAAAATTAACGATGCTGAACGAAACAACCAAATCCGCAATAAGGCTTTTCAACATCTTCAGAACAGCGGGAATTATGTAAAGCTGAGGAAAAATTTCAAAGGCAAAAAGAAATCGTATATGGTTGAGAAAACAGACTACAATATGACTCCATTGGACTTAATCAAACGCCTTGATGCTGATTCAATACAGAATAAAAAACGATTTAGCGCATTTATTTCTCACAGCTATGCAGATTCTAAAATTGTTGAGGAGGTTATATCAATATTGAACACGCAAGGACACAGTTGCTATTGTGACTGGTCTAGTGATAATGACTTCTTGAAAAGAAGTTTGGTAAGCGATTATACCAAGGAAGTATTAAAAAGGCGCATTGAGCAATCTGATTATTTGTTTTTCATTCGTACAGATAACTCAATGACTGGCGAAAAAGTAAATTCTCCTTGGATTGAAATGGAGTTAGAATATAGCAAGTCAATAGGTAAAGATATTTACTACATTGACTTGATAGAAGATGGGATAAAACTTCCGTATAAATTGTTATCCCATAATCTTATGGATGGCAAAATTGAATGGGGTGAGTAGTCGTGGAAGAAAATATGGATGTGAAAATTCGTTTCTTAGAAATGATTCAAGGTATTATGACAAGAATGTCAACAAATTCATTTATGCTCAAAGGCTGGGCGGTAACGTTGGTTGCTGGTGTATTTGTCTTAGCCGAAAGGGATTCAAATGCTGTATATTTTCTTATAGCATATGTACCTGTCATACTTTTTTGGTTGCTTGATTCTTATTACTTAATGCTTGAAAGGCAATATAAGCATTTTTATGACATAGTAACTGAGATGAAAGTTGATAAAATAAACTTTAAGATTGTACGACCAAAGCCCGACAGAAAAAGAAAGACACACTATGACCAATGCCTTTTTTCAACTACTGAATGGCTGTTTTATGTTCCCACCGCTTTACTTATAACTGGTGTGGTCATTTTAGGGCAATGTTTTTAATTGGATATAAGCAGATTGATGTAACTTTGTGAAAAACGTGATAATGCAGGGCAAATCCAAGCCCTGCATTATTTTTTTGTCTTTTTCATTTTCACCCCTTGACTTTCTAATCAAGAATTTGGCGGTATGGGACAAAATTATTTCAAAGCCCTGTGCGCTATCGCATTACAAGGGCTTTTGATTTTAGTATGCGTTGGCATTTATGCGGTACTGGTGCAGGGCATAGCCACAAGCAGCAGCCCCATAATGGCTGTATGGACGGTTGTAGGTTATACGGTTTTGCTGTGCTTCACATTATTTAAGACCGGGAGCGTTGCAAAATCCATACTGGGGGCGAGCTAATTTATAACGGCAATTATACAACTTCGGGACAACTTGCCCCGAAGTGGAAAGGAGGGCAAGCCCGGTAGATACACAAAAATTTAACATCATATACGCCGACCCACCGTGGCGGTATCGTTCCGCACACGACAAAAACCACCGAGGGCCGGAATTGCATTATCCAACTATGTATACTGCTGATATTTGCAACTTACCTGTAAAGGACATAGCGGCAGACAACAGCATTTTATTTATGTGGGCTACATTTCCCAAGCTACCCGATGCTTTTGAAGTTATAAAGGCATGGGGCTTTAATTATAAAACGGTAGGGTTTGTTTGGGTTAAAACCAACAAAAAATCCGAGGGACTCTTTTGGGGTATGGGTATGTGGACACGCTCCAATGCTGAAATATGCCTTGTTGCAACAAGGGGTAAGCCGGAGCGGATAGATTGCGGAGTACATCAAGTTATCATATCGCCCATTGAGGAACACAGCAAAAAGCCTGACGAAACACGCCGCCGTATTTTACAACTTGTGGGTGACTTGCCCCGTGTGGAATTATTTGCACGGCAAGCACCGCCCGGTTGGGACGTGTGGGGCAACCAAGTTGAGTGTACTGTATCGCTATAACTTTCGCTTTAGTGATGTGTTTCTTCATAATATATAACTTCGGGACAAGTTGGCTCGAAGTGGAAAGGAGTTTTTTCAATTATGGCATATGTAAACGTACCCAACGACCTATCAAAAATCAAAACAAAAATAGCATTTAACCTAACCAAACGCCAACTAATCTGTTTTGGCACGGCGGCGGCTATCGGCATACCAACCTATATATTTACTCGTTCGGCAGTAGGCAACATGGGTGCAATGCTTATTATGATTGCCTTAATGTTGCCGCTATTTTTGCTTGCCATGTACGAACGTGACGGTTTACCGTTTGAAAAAGTGGTTAGAAATGTTGTTCGTACCAAATTTCTATGGCCTGCTGTAAGGCCGTACAAAACAGATAATTTTTATGCGTATTTGAGCAACCCACGAAAG
>Ga0123352_10014775_pt1 | contig 12436 bp, 9 predicted proteins | sample TergutLab28metaG_FD_89700 | JGI IMG/M metagenome (GOLD analysis project Ga0123352, IMG submission 89700) | Labiotermes labralis P1 segment gut microbial communities from Petit-Saut dam, French Guiana - Lab288 P1 | ecosystem: Host-associated > Arthropoda: Insects > Digestive system > Gut ... | reverse complement strand
GGGTTCATGCTTTTTAAGTATATGCCAGATAGCTGTCAAGATTTTACGAGCAATAGCAATAATGGCTTTTTTATGACCTCGACGTTTTTTGAGATATTGATATTTATCTTTAAGCTAATCACAAGAACGAACAGAGCCCAGGGCAACTTGAATTAAAAGAGGTTTTAAGAAGGCACCAGCCCGAGAAATACGAGTGGTTTTCTTCTTGTTTGCACTCTCATTATTTTGAGGTGTAAGACCAGCCCAAGATGCGAGTTGATTTGCCGTTTCAAACACGGACATATCGATACCAATTTCAGCCAATATACGAATGGCTGTAAATCTACTACCGATACTCGGAGCAGACATAAGCAAGTCTATCTGGTGCTGATAAGGTGAAACTATTTGAAAAATGGTGGATTCAAGAGAGTTACGCATGCTATTAAGATGATGTATGTGTTGCTTAATAGACTTAAGTTTTTGTGCTTGTGCATAAGAAAGTTCGCCATCAAGAGCGGCTTTAACTTATTCTGACGTGGCCGTGCACCTACTGTGCAAAAGTGGTGCAATGTCAAAGTTAGAGTGTCCAAGTTCTACAAGTTTATCAAAAATGTGAGTTGAACTTATGCCAAAAACATCAGTAAAAACATCATCTAGCTTGAAATTGCAAATAGTCAAACAATTTTGAGCCCGATTTTTCTCGGATGTATTCATATAGGTAAGTTTGTTGTGATAACGACATAACTCTCGTAAATCACGAGTTAATGGTGGTGGAATAAAACTTGAGCGAATTAAATCGCATTTGAAGAGTTCAGCAATCCATGTTGCATCCTTTTTATCAGTTTTTTTGCCTTTGGTGGCTTTAACATACTTGGGGTGTGTTAAGCAAACATTGCACGTCTTCTCTAAGATGTTAAAGATAGGAATCCAATATTTGTCTGTAGATTCCATGCAAACATCCTTGCAGTTGTTTTCTGCAAGCCAATTCGCTAATCTTTTCAAATACGGGTGTTGGATAACTTATATATGAACGGGTTGGCAACTTTTTGTCTCGCCACTTTCCTCCACGTACTCTGTAGTTTGTCGTTTCACTTCTATATTAAGTATACAAGAAATTTAATTAAATATCAAATAATAGCGAAACGCATCTTTTCGTAGCTTATTGATGCCTTTTGCAGAAAGGTATGGTCTTATAATAAAACAAAACTTAACAAGGGTATCTTTTATAGTAGATCAACTTAAAAATCATCGAAAGTCTTCGTCAGAAATACACTTGGAACGTACGTATTTTTGATTCGATTTTGATTGTTTTTAAGTAGATTGACTATACTTGCTCTTGCTTAAGTGTACATATTAAAATAAATGTAATTTGAACGTAATTTGTGGTTGCTTGCTATCTTTAACCTATGCAATTCCACTAATCAACCAAGAAAATGAGAAAAATAGAGAGCCTATAGAATCTGGAATAATATCATATGTTAGTAAAATCAATATTTCTAATAGTTTTACTTATTCAATCGCTCTTGATTATTTAATTATCAAAAAACATTGAATTTTTCTTGAATTATGTCTAAAAACGGTGTATAATAGAATAAAGATTAAATAACAATTGTTATTTGAGATATGAAATGATGGAAATTTATATTAGTTGTAATAAATGAATTGAGATAACTATATATAAGATTTTATTTCCTTCACTATACTTCGTGATTTAAGTTTGAAATTAATTAAAATTCAGAAAAGCTCTCCTTCACAAATCTTTCATTCTGATTTGTGCCTGAGTGTAGCGAAAGGAAGGTAAGGTTAGATGACTAAAAAACAATATAAAATAGAACTTGGTAACTATATAAAATATAAAAGAAACAAGCTAGGCTTTACTCAAAAAGAACTAGCTGAAAAAATTGGTATAAGTGAAAGGCATATGGTAGAGATAGAAAAAGGTTCGGGAAAATCTCCTCCTCATCCATATACTTTAGAAAAAATGTTGGAGTTTTTTGGAGAAACCATTGAAGAGGCACATGCTTTTATTTTCAGAGAAGAAAGAATGAGATTTAATAATTACTTTGAAGAAATATTAGAACTTATTATAGATAGAGAATTTGTAGAAGCGAAAAAGAAATATGATTTTTTAGAAAAAAATACTTATTATGATAAAAAAATTAGGCGTTATAAACAAGCATTAGGATATTTAGATGGTGTTTTTGCTTATCAAATAGATAAAGAATTAGAAAAATCGTTTGAAATATTAATTAATTCTATAAAGCTTACTAGACCGGGAATGTTTGTGAAAAAGAAGAAAGTATATACAAATGAATTTGATATTAGCTATATTAAAGATAAAATTTTCACTTTGGTAGAATATAATATATTAATTGTTATAGCTTATAGAAATGAAGCGATGGATTTAAAGTGTCTTGCGATAGAGATGATGTATAATATTATAGACTCTTTAAATTTAGAAGGAATAAATTTAAGTATAAGAAATCGTGTTTTAGATTTAGCTTATTTTAATTTATCCAACTTGCTTTTAAAAGAAAACAGAAACGAAGAAGCAATTAGAATTTGTGATAAAGGTATAGATTTTTGCAAAAAAATAAGGACAGTCCGTAGACTGCCCAAACTTCAATATAATAAAGGGTATGCTTTAGCAAGCATTGGAGAATTTGAAGAAGCAAAAAATTTTTTTGAATCTTCTATTAATTCATTTTTGTTTTCTGATGATATTTCAAGTGCAGAAAAAGTTAAAGAGTTTGTTTATAAAAATTTTACTATTATAGTGTAGAAATTCTTGCTTCATCGCTTTCAAAATCTTTACAAACACCGTTAGATGGCGATATAACCATTATACGTTGCTTCATATCCAGACCTCCTATAATTTTATTTAAATGCACTATAGTAAGCGTTATTCAAAATATACTCCTCCTTCATTTAAAATTCAGTATCTTGCAACTGAGTTTTATAATGAGGGAAGAGTGATTTTTTATTAACATTTGCTATATATAGCAAACGTACCTGAAAAACGTGAATGGCAATTTTTAAAATTCAGCGGCTTTAGGCTGAATTTGAAAATGAAGGCAATCACGATTTTGAAGTGCGCTTGCTATACAAATATAATAGCACACTTTATAAGAAATTTCACCTGAGATTTAAGTCAGCTTTTGATAGAAAGGGGTTAGAAAGTTTTGCTAACTCCTTTTTTTAATGTTACTTTAAATTACTTATAGATTGATTTTAAAAAACTTATCAAAACTTCAGTAGATTTTTATACAAGAATAGTGTATTATTTTAATTGTAAAGAAATTTTAAAGTTATTGACCTTTAGTGTGATGTACATATTACACTATTCATGCTAGCTGAGTATACGGTGGATTTAATTTTGAATTTCTTAATCATAGTTTATACATTTTTGGCAAATGTTTAGCTAACATTTATAAAAAAATGTATAAAAAACACTAAATAGGAGGCCAAAATGAAGAATAAAAAATCGAATAAATTATTTGTTTTTCTCAAAACCAAAATAATGATAGCACCTCTAGTATTATCGACTCTAGTAGCACCAGTTAATTTGAGTGCTACTGAATTTGAAACTCAATTTGAATTTGAATTTCAACAGCTTTATATGTACAGTGATACATATGGTGATAGTTTTAATGATTGGAGCGATTTTGATGTCGATACTATCATTCAAAATGCAAAAGCAGTATATGAAAATCATAGACCAGCTCTTAATGCTCGTGTAAGTATTCAACCACATATGTTGCCACCTTTTTTGGGAAGTGGAACACCTGCGAATCCATTTATAATAACTACTGCTCAAGAGTTTATAAACCTTTCACGTTACAGTTCTGGGATGCAAAGTCACGCATTTTTACCAGTTAACTTCTTTAATAATGCTGTTTATGTAATGCTTTTTGACATAGACCTAAATTTTAGCACAGATTTTGTTCCGATTGGTCTACATCAAGTTGACGGTTTTACAGGGATGTTTATCGGAGCTAATAGGACAATTAGTAATATTCTTGTTGATTTTGATAGAACTATTTCTCCTTTTACTACTGGTGATTTGGAAGCGGTTGGTATTTTCTCTCATATAACTAATGCAGAAATCCACAGCTTGAATATAGACAATTTACATGTAAATGTTCTGGGTCAAAGTCGCAATAATATTGGTGGACTTGCAGGCTATGCTTCAGGTGCTGACACTCGAATTGCGAATGTGAATATGAGGAATGTTAGCATTAATGCAGAGATAGCAAATCGTGTAGGTGGTTTAGTAGGTTCTGCAATTGGTATTACTGTTAATGGTGTTAGATTTGATAATTTAAATCTAATTGGTGGAGACCATACAGGTGGTATCGTTGGTTTTATTCACAATGACACTACGATAGCAAGAAGCTATGTAAATGGTGAAATAAGAGGGAACAACAATGTAGGAGGGATATTTGGCTCTTACAATGAAGATGATACAAGATCTATTACTATCCACAGTAATTATTCTAGGGCTAACATCACAGGAAACAATGACGTTGGAGGAATTGGTGGATTTTCCCGAAACACACGTACAGATACACAGGCACTTAATACTCGTATAATAAGAAATATTAGCAATAATTATACAGCAGGTCATATAGTTGGCAATCAAAATGTTGGTGGCATTATCGGTAGGACTTCTGGAAATATGGGGGAGCTAGGAAATAATTGGTCGCCAAATGCTATCAGTAATTCTTTGCCACATACTTTTATAGTCGATAATTACTCTTTAGCGCAGTTATCGGGTAATCAGAATGTTGGTGGCATTATCGGTTCTGCAGTAAGGCACATTCATGTTGAAAGGAATTATGTATATAATGAAATCAATCAATCAAATGGTAATATTGGTGGGTTAATAGGTGCTTTATCTGGTACACACGATCACATTAACAGTAGGGTTGGGGTGGTTGTTCAAAACAATCTTGTTATGAGTCGTATCACCGCCCTATCTACTGCAAATGCTTCCATCTTAATTGGTAATTTAAGCGGTGGTGTAACAATTTCAAATAATTATTTTGGATCTCACAGCCATTTTATGGGTGGTGTAACATCTAATTTTGATCATGCAGCAAAAGTATTTAATTTAGAATTACAAAGTCCAGGGTGGTGGAGTAATGTACTATTAATAAATCAAAATAATGCTTTTGATATTTCACGTGTACAGCAAGGTCTTTTGCCTTTTGTAAGAGGACTTGGTGGAACTACACCTGTTTCTGATCAAACAGATATAGCATTTTCAGGAAACCAAAATATAATAGTAAATCCAATATTACCTCATGCTCACGGACACTCTAGCGAGTTACACATATCTATAGAGGCAGATGGTAACTCAATACAGGGAATTGAATTTATAGGTATCCCAGTGTATATATCTCAGCCAGAACTTTGGTTAGATTATACACCTTTTGGGCAAGAAATAATTCTTCATTCTAGCTTTATGGCAGGATTGCCAATCGGAGAGCATAGGGTTCATCTTGTTTTAACAGGTGGTACGAGAATGGAGATTATTGTTAGTGTTATACCTTTTGTGCCTGATCCACCAGAATTTGAATTTTTCGAGGACAGAAATTGGTTTGTTAGGTCACAAACAATTAATACTGTGGTTGCTTCCTTTGGTGGCATAGAACCTAGAATAGTAGATATAGTTAATGTTCATGGATTAACATTGCATAATGATCCTTTTGATTATGATCGTAACCTTGATGAGGGTGTAACATCTGTGAATTTCATTAATATAAGCATTTTTGGAGGATTTACTACAACTAGAAAGTACTATGACTTCTTAGTAAACTTCGATAATGGTGCGGTCGGTGCTATTAGAATTTATGTAGTCGATTAATAGAACTATAGTCATTTTTGTATAAAATTATACCAGTCGAGCTTGAAATCATTACGGTTCAAAATGATTTTCAGGTGATGGCTGGTACATTTTTGAAGCGAAATTACTATATCATAACATTACCAGGAGGTAAATGAATGAATACAATTATAGCGATGAGAAAAAAATCAAAATTTATTGCATGGATAATGGTTTTAATCCTATCAATAGGAGTATTACCAAGTTATGTGGTACAGGCAGAAAGTAACAATGAGTATTACCAAACAAACATAATGGAATCTGTAGATGTAAATTTTGTGAATTATAGCAATGTAACTTCTACAGGCACGGTAGGAATGGGTGGTGCAAATTGGAGACTATACGATGATGGTACAGTAATAGTGGGAGGTGGGGTAGTTGGAACGCTTCCATTCGCTTCAAGTCCTTGGCTTGCATATAGAGATCATATATCTAAAATTATTTTCACAGAATCAATTAGTTCAGGATTCTCATTATCAAACTTGTTTAGAGATTTATACAACTTAACAACTATCGAAAATCTCCACCATTTAGATACCACTGGTGTAATGGTTATGGGTGAAATGTTTAGAGGAACAAATAGCTTAACAAGCTTAGACTTATCCAACTTCAACACTAGTAGTGTAATGATTATGGGTGAAATGTTTATGGGAGCAAGCAGCTTAACAAGCTTAGATTTATCTAGCTTCAATACTAGTGGCGTTGCGAGTCTAGGTGGTATGTTTATGGGAGCAAGTAGCTTGACAAGTCTGAACTTATCTACTTTCAACACTAGTAATGTAATGATTATGAGTGAGATGTTTAGTGGGGCAAGTAGTTTAACAAATTTAGATTTGTCTAACTTCGACACTAGAAATACTATATTTAAGTCTGATATGCTCAATGGAATGAATAGCCTCAATCAACTTACCTTGGGAGAAAACACCATATTTAATCAAAATCCAAATTTACCACAAGTGCCAAGTAACATTACTTATACAGGCAGATGGCGAAATATAGGAACAGGGACTGTCAGTAGTCCGATTGGAGACTTTGCTCTTACATCAAATGAATTAACATCTCAATTTAACGGTGGAGAGATGGCAGATACATGGGTTTGGCAACCGTATATACAAGACTCTGAAATCCGTGTAACAGGAATTGCGATTTACCCTATATATTCGACAGTAGAAATAGGGCAAAATATTAATTTAACAGCTATTATTACTCCAGAAAATGCAACAAATCAAAATGTAACTTGGGTATCCTTAAATCCGCAAATTGCTACAGTTGATGAGAACGGAGTTGTTACTGCAATTAGAGAAGGGCAAGCAAGAATAGTAGTAGCTACACTAGATGGTGGTCATATGACTACTGCTACTGTTACAGTTACTATCGAAACTCCTACACCACCAGCAAGTAACCAAATTAGAGTGCTTACAATAAACCCACACAATAATGCTAGTCACACTTTTGCACGTTGGTTTGAAGGTTGGGTAAATGGAGCAGGCGGTAGTAATCAAAACTTAGAAAGAAATAGAAATCTCAACCCACTAAATCAATATGGTGAGCCAACAATAATATTTGAACAAGTAACAACATATCAATTAACACGTCCTGTAAACAACAGAAATTTTGTTGATATTGAAACTTTATTAAGAGATGAGGATGGCAATTATAGATTCAATGTGATCGCCGTAGGTTCTTGGGATTATGGAGGAATTCTTCGTCCTGGCAACGAAGCACATATAATTCAAGCAGTTAGTGATTTTATGGACGCAGGTGGTGGAGTATTATTTGGGCATGATACCCTATTAGATAGACACCGTACATCTCATGGACGTGGAGATATTGCACGAACTACTTTCAGTACTGCTGCTGGAACTCTACTAGATGGGTACTTTTACCGCAACCCACTAAACCGTCTGTACGGTATGAATTACTTATTTGCACCATTAGCACATAGAGCGGGGGTTATACCAAGTCAAAGAGTAGATAGATTTGCACACTATTCAAATACAGCAGCAAGAAGATTTGCGGTAATAACAGAAGAAGGTTCACTAACAAGCTACCCATTCCAATTTGAAGTTGGACAGATTATTCCAATATCAAATACCCACAACAACGGAGCTTTAACAACAGGAACAGTTTGGGCACAGTTTGTTGAACGTCATAATACAGGTACAATGATAGATATTACAGGCAATATCAACGGAAGCTTCCGTCTAAATCCACATCGTAATATGTCAGGTGGTAATACTATTATTGATTTCTCAGGCAGATATATTACACCACAGGAATGGGGCAATAGACATAGAAACCAACCGTACGCTCAAAATGCTCACCAACCAGCAGGTATTTATCAATCGAATGCCTTTATTTCTACTTTTGAAAATACAGCACATATACAATATTGGCGACAAGTTCAATATTTGACACTTGAAGAGAGAAAGTTATTTGTTAACACCCTGTTTTATTTAGCTAATTTTAGTGAATAGAGCTTATAGTAAGAGTAATAAAATGAAGACGAGAAGGTGCTGTCTTACTAAGCGATTAGTGAAGGCAGTTCCTTTTTTTATCAAAAATGTAAAACAAAAAGCGAAAACATGATAAATCAGAGCTAAAAAACCAACTAAAAAAGACCTATCGAAAAATTTAGAAGTAAGCTGAACTTAAAAATATAGAAAGGATAGAAGTTTAAGCAACTTTAGGCAAATGAAAAGTAACACCCTCCCTTTAGAGGTTGTTGTTAGCGATTTAACATATGTAAAAGTTAATGAAATTTGGCATTACATATGTCTTTTAGTGGATGTAGCAACTAATACTGTATTTATAAGCTCTCGTTTTGAATGTCGCTTGCTATATCTGTTAAATTTGTGCTGCACCTCATCCTAACTCCCTCTTATAGATTTTTTTAATATCACTATATCATATTCTAGCTATTTTTGCAATTTTTTGAGGACGTGTTCTTAAGAATAGGGATGACTACGAGGATTAAATTGGATTAAAAATAAATTAAGTATTGACGAGAGCCCTCTCTAAGGTTTATAATAATATTATATAGCAAACGCTATTCAAAATCCCCTTCGCCTTCAAATTTAGTTCAATCAAAACTCACTGAATTTAAAATTTGTCGTAGTGATTTTTCATTAACGTTTGTTGTAGCAAAGAATAATTTTAAACAGGGGGGCTTATTATGCTTCAAGATATAGAACCTTATGTCTTAGACAACCAATATTGTCCACGACCTCCGCAAGATAACGATTATATATTTATCTATCATAATAATCAAGTTATTTTTGGCGGAGAAGTTCAGGAACTTCAGCTTCCTAAATATTGTGATGTTCTTATGATATGGCAAGTTAAGCTAGAGCAATTAGTATATCTATTTTCTGTGGATGACATTGCCTTTTACTTAATGTTGCACAAAGTGCCAGAAACTAATGGATATAGTTATCATATCATTCAAGCATTTCGTGATATACAACCTAAGTGGATGTCATTTGCAGTGGCTACAGCAACACATTTAGGGGCGTGGTACGATTGTAATCGTTATTGCGGAAAATGTGCTGGTAAAATGGAACAAAAGTCTGATGAAAGAGCATTGTTTTGCCCTAAATGTAGCTTAAGAAAATATCCACAAATATCACCAGTGATTATTGTTGGAATAATAGACGGCGAGAGGATCCTTTTGACTAAATATGCCTCAGGTTATGATAGATATGCACTTGTAGCTGGATTTGTTGAAATTGGGGAAACATTGGAAGACGCAGTTAGACGTGAAATAAAAGAAGAAGTTGGGCTTAATGTCTGTAATATTCGCTATTACAAAAGCCAGCCTTGGGCATTTTCACAGTCCCTACTGATGGGGTTCTTTGCAGATGTCTATGGTGATGATAATGTTACAATCGACAAAAGAGAATTATCAGAAGCCACCTGGTTTCATAGAGAAGATATCCCTAAAGGATACACAACTATTAGCCTCACATGGACCATGATAGAGGCGTTCCGTAACAAAAACATTTAATATTGGAGGTTCCACAATGAATTTCAAAGAAATTAATATCAAGGATTTATCACTTAATCCTGTTACAATGTTTTCCGAAAGCTGGCCACTGCTTACTGCTGGTAGCGAAGCAGCTGGTTTCAACACTATGACTATTTCATGGGGGCATATCGGCTCACTCTGGAGCGTTCCAAATGATGGAACTATAACTGTATACTCCAGACCACAACGTTATACGAAGCAGTTTATGGATTCAAATGATTTTTTCACAGTATCAATTTTGCCCTCTGATTGCAAAAAGGCTCTAGGATATTTAGGGCGTGTGTCTGGTCGTGATGAAGACAAAGTTGCTAAGGTGGAAATTTCCCCTTTATTCGGTGAAAATTTTACGTATTTTGGCGAATCTGAGATGGTTTTTGTGTGCCGAAAGCTGTATAATTCGTCGATTTTAGAAGATGGGTTTTTAGATACAGCTTTGAGGGATAATGTTTATCCTGAAAAAGATTATCATATGATGTATATTGGTGAAATTGTCAAAGTTTTAGTGAAGGAATAAGAGATTTTTCAAGAACACGTAATTCGTAAATTATTTTAAAGATGTTTATATTGCTTGAAAAGCTCTCCGTACTTATGGTATAAAGTCATTTTCTTTATCGAAAATGCTTTTAGCTTCTTCATATGTGCAGTCCCTCTGTTTGAGTACAGGAATATTCGCCAGCATTGATTACAAAGTTGGCGATTTTCTCTGGGGCTTCAGCAAAAACATAGCGAGTCATTTTGCCATTTTTGTATTCATTCAAGTATCCATATTCAGGTAGCATATTTTCATCCTTAAAATATGCGTAAACCCCTTCTTTGTTCCATTCTGAAAAAAGCTCTAAAATGAGCTTATCAGTTTTGGATATATCTGTATAAGGTATTGTGTATAAAAATAGCTTTGGTAAGCTTCTTTTGTAAATTGTTCCTATGGGATGTTTCTTTTACAGCTTTGTGCCTTCTTCGATAAAATCAACTAATTTTAGACTTTTTTGGATAGACTTTATTTTCTTCTCCGAAACTTTTGTCCAATTGATATTAAATTTTTTGTCATCTTCTTGACCTCCTACAGTAATATATGTTATAATAACATATATGGATTAGAAAATCAAATAATAATAGCAAATGTTAATGAAAAAACGCTATGGCAAATTTTGAATAATGTTTGCAATAACTTTAGAAAAGGAGAAATAAAAATGAAATTTATAGTAGCTTTGATAATGTTTTTATCAGTTTCTGTAACTGTTTACGCAGAGGAATTAGTAAATGCAGGGCCATTAACAATTGAGAGAGCAACAAGTAATGCGGTTAACAATAGTAGGCAAATTCGTGGTGCAAATGAACAAATAGAAATGGTAGATTTGGCAGAAAGTAGGGCAGAAGATGCTTTTTGGGGAAGTCTTCATGCTTTTGGACAAGTTGATATAGTTCAAAGAAATGTAAGAAATATGCAGTTTGCTGCGAATAGAGCTTTTGCTTCTGATAGTGCTTTAGCCGGGCGTGAAACTTTACAATTTGTTGTTACCAATCACTTCTCAACTATAACAACAGCACAAAACGAATTAGAAATTTTAGATGCGGAAATTGAACTTTTAGAAAGAGAATTAATAATATTAGAACTTATGTTAGAACTAGGAATGGGTTCTTCTATTTCTGTACGCCAAGCTAGGCATAATCTAAATCAGCAAAACCACAATAGAGAACTTCTTGAAATAGCATTAAATCAAAACTTCGTGGAATTAAATAGAATTATGGGTACACCACTACACCATATTTTTGATCTTATTTTTGAAATAGAATATGCACCATTAGGTGAAGTAAACCTAAGTCGTGTTATAACAAATCATGATAGAAATAATATAAATATTAGAAATGCACGTCGTCAAGTTGATATAGCTCAGGAAGAATTAGATAATCATACTATAACTTCTAATCAAATAGCACCTCAACAACAATTACCGGATGGAACATGGACAGGTGGAAATATTGTTCCAGGTCAAGTAACGAGACGTGAAAGAGAGTTAGATCTTTCTTCTGCTCAAAGGAATTTAAGCACCGAGCGTGAAAACTCTGAAAATCGTGTTCGTGATATTTATACAAATATCCGCCAGCTAGAGCTTAATATAGAAGGCATTTATTTACAAATAGAGCTTCTAGAAATGAATTTAGAACTAATGGAAGAGCAACTATTAGCAGGTCAAATTACAAGACTAGACATAGACAGAACTGCTTCAAATCTTCTTCGCCTTGAAGAAAGTTTAAGGCAAATGGAAGCTACTCATCATATTCTTCACATTCAACTAGAAAATACTAACCTATTGTTTTAAGGAGACTTGCCATGCTTTTATACAAAGAATACGAAGAAACAATAAAAAATCCATTTTATATGCGAATGATAGTGCAATTAGAAATGGATATTTATAGTGAACTTTTGCAAAAAAAATATACTAGTTTACAAGGTACGATAGAAGAAATTGCCCAAAAATATTTTTATGGAGCACCGGCACAAGTAGTTTATGCATTTTTATATAATTTACAACCTATTCTTT
>Ga0123352_10014774_pt1 | contig 12436 bp, 6 predicted proteins | sample TergutLab28metaG_FD_89700 | JGI IMG/M metagenome (GOLD analysis project Ga0123352, IMG submission 89700) | Labiotermes labralis P1 segment gut microbial communities from Petit-Saut dam, French Guiana - Lab288 P1 | ecosystem: Host-associated > Arthropoda: Insects > Digestive system > Gut ... | reverse complement strand
TCACAATTCAGTGTTAATAAAAATCCAACCAGTTGCAACAGTATGCAGATATTTATTCACTGCAAAGTCACTCTACATGTTTCGGGTGTCACAGCACCCATCATCAGGAGTACTTTTGCAGTGAATAGATATCTGCATACTGTTGCATCTGGTTGGATTTTTATTAACATTGATCCTTTCTTCTCGTTGATCTTGTACACCATAATATCGGTGGCTTGAATACATACCTGATGGTACTTAAAGTAGCAACCCATTCCAGTGTCAGATTTTAATGGCAAAATGTATAATGTATGGGAAAATTCTGGAACAAAACTATTCCAGTGTTTAAGGAAGCAAAACACTGTGAGCAGTGTAGTCTTAAATATGTTTCACTGTATTTTAAAAGTATTTCCCCCCCCTCCCTTATCAGCCTGGCTCTTGAAGTGTTACATGCTCCTAACCTTTCAAGTGTCCCCCCCCCCTTCCCCCCCAGTTTTCCGCTGCTGTTGTTTCCTGTTTTGCTGTCGAGGTGCATTATTTCAGCATTTGCTGTGTATTGTTTGTTTTATAACAGGGAATGTTTCCTTTTATGCTGGTGATTGTGTGTCTGTTTTACTCATGTGTCTTTAAATGTAGTTACTATGTCATCTGACTTACATAAGCTCTTATATAAGGCCACTGTCTTCAAAGAATTGGGCCATTTAACCATTTAATAATGATGGATCCATTTATATTCTAGTATGTTATGTGTCTAATGAAATATTGAATGGTGTAGTAGCTGTGAACAACAATATATGATATCTTTGTTGCAGTTAATACCAGTTGTTTATTGTTACTTAAGTGTATATGAATATAGTATAGTAATCCCTCGCTTTTTGCAGGCTTGTACTTTGGAGCCTTGCAAATTTGCAGGGTCATCCCAAGCATAGAAATAAAAAATTTTCTGAGCTTTCTCTAGTGTTCTAGAAGGTTCTAGAAGCTCTCCATCACATTGTTTCTGCAGATAAAAGAAACTCAAACCAAAAAAAAAAGGGGGGCAGTTGTAAAGTAATATTAAAAGTGCAGAAAAAGGAAACTAATGTTCTCTTCATTTTATTATTTTGTGGTTAAAGGATGTAAAGGGATTTAAGAATAAAAAGAACCCTTAAAATACATTACTCTATGCCTAAAACACTAAAAGATAAAGTGCTGAAGTGAATTGGGTACTGAGATTGGAAAGTAAACACCTTCAGGCATGAATAATTTGACAGCTCTGATTGTGCTGCTTTGTTCCCACTGAATTTTGTGCACTTTTCTTCTACTGAAGGCCATGTTTTTATTGCTGAGGGATTAAAATTAATATGGAATAAATTGCATGATGTTATTAAAAAGTACATCTGTTTGGAAGATTTTTTATTTTGTGTACTGGATAAAAATGCTAGTGGACTAAATGTTAGCATGTAACAGAAATTCTGTGTTCCTTTTCTATTTATTACTTTGTGACGTGTATCATTATGGTTCATGGTTTATTTAACAATGTTTCAAGTTGCTGAGGTTGTATCATATAGGGTGCAAGAATGATCAATGAATAATGAAAGGGAGAGGATGGGGAAGGTAAAAGTTGTGGTCTTAGTTATGTTACCACCTCAGCGTGTGCCTGAATTGACTGTGGAAATGCCACACAAAGTGTGAGTCAGAAAAGTCAGCCTGTAAGCCAAGATTTGAAACTAGGCCATTTTGAATGAGTCTGGGGTGCTTGTGCAAGATATTAGAATAGAGTCTTAATTATCTTATTTCCAGATACTCATTATTTATTCAGCATTTACTGAAACAGAATTTTTGCTTTATCTTTGTGTTGTAATTGCTGTTTTCGCAGACATTTCATTTATGGTTACTAATATGCCAAATATATGGGAGCCTCAACTTACTGGTGCCCTAATTGCCCTTCCAGGTCTGTAATGGGATAGCTTAAAAATGCCATATTTGGTTCAGTGATAAGGACTTGTGTTTTGTATTTGCATTTGATTTTCATTGTGGAAAAAAAGAGGCTGTCCTGAAGAAGGTGGTTTTTACATCCTTTCCATTTAATTTGTCACAGTCATACTTCATGCTGTATAGCCTATTCAGCTGAATAAGAATATCATGAAGCAGAGCAAGATTCACTCCTAACAAATGTTGCTCTGTTCTGTATAGTACACTGTGGCTGCAACACATGGAGTTTTAAATACCTGTTCTCCTGTCAGTTATGCTCATTCTTAATTTACTGCCTTAAATATTCAAACTTATTTCTCCTTTATATTCCTTTGCAGTGCTCGAACCTCCACCACCCGGAGCTATAAAACAGCTTTTATCAGATGACTAACCAAATTACCAACAGTTGCAAATCAAGAACCAGTTCTTGTGAGGAATGATTTTCACACCAGGAGCTGCTCTCGCCCAAGGAGAAGTAATACTTTACGAAAGCAGGACTGTGCAGCTGAAGAGATGCAGACACGTTCCAATACAACAGTTGCAGGACAGCGTTGTAAATCTTCATCTCATGGGAACATTCCACCAGCGTCTGAGGGCAAGAAGAATGACTGCATAAAGTTAAAGGAGCGGGGTAAACGTTGTCTAAGCAGCAGCCGAGAGAAACAGTCACCTCGTGTGTCCAAGGCTATCTGTCGTCCTAAGGGCGATTCAGTGGTCAAGGAGACTTCTTCAGACATCTTGTCACCGTCCCCGATCCCGTCCAGTAAGTTGGAACTGAAAATTTCAGACTCATCATTGCAAGAAACTTTCCCATCCATTTCACTAATCCCTGGACAAGATGTAATGATGGAAGAAAGCTTTCGGCCAGTGGGTAAGAAAGTGGTTTTGCCAAAACTAAGATTGCGAGAGAAGATGCACAAAGACTTGGATACAGGTACTAACATATTCAAACATAGGATGGTAAGACGAACCACCATTTCTAACATTAAAAGAACAACTCTTATTAACTCCAAAATTATTAGGAGAAAAACTTGCATAGAAAAAGACATCAAGTAATTGTATGCTTGAACTTCTTAGTAACTGTCAAACTAATTTCTTTAATAGCCTTTGCATTGTGACTTCATTAATTCAAGCAAAGGTAATCCATTTAGTTTTGCAAGACTTAATGGTTCTCAAGGATGGCAATTTTAAAAATAGCTACAAGTATATGTTATTGGTGCTTTTATAATTTAACATCTTCTGTTTGAGACATACAAGGTGTATTGTAACATCTGGGTACAATTTACTGTTGAAACATGACTGACAGCAGATAAAAGAAACTTGCCACATTTCTTGTGCTGTTCTAATATGCATTTATGAGATATGAAGTGTGCTGAGTCAATTGCATTTGCAGTACACAGAAAGTTTTTTGGGTACAGAATGGAATTTTTAACTGGACAGAATGTGTTATCTTAACCATACTTCCATAAGTTCACAATTAGTTTGAGGAGTTGATTCTTATGTCAGAAATGTCTGTTGCTCAGGACTCTTTTGTTTGCATAGCATTGCACATCATATGAAAAAGCAGTCATGCCAAGAGTGTTTATATCTTGTTTCCTGCCAGCCATGTTTCTGTGGATGTTTTTATAGGACTGCGTATGCTGTATTTTAGTGTGTATCTTTCAGAATAGGCCACATACAATTTAACATAGGAAGACTCATGCTACACAAAATTTATTCCTACAATTTTGCATGAATTACAGTATTTTAATTTGGTAAAACTTATATCTGTTATATAAGGTGTACACATAATGAATTGTGTCTTTATTTTTATCATATGATTCTCATGTATTCAGTATCAGTGTTATATGTGCACTAAATGGAGTGGTAGTTTATATTTTTAAGTGACAGAAATTATTGTATTTATTGCATATAATTCAATTGCCATGTAATTTACATGTAAGTATAGTCAGCTCTCAGATGGTGCAGTATGTAGTTTTGACATTGACTGGGAGTGGTATTCAGAAGTTACTGCACTTATTTTACAGTTTTTGGTTGTGCTGTATCTTTGTATAGCATATTATAATTTGGAGTTTTTTTGTGATGCTTTCATATATTATTTTGCTAGTCCATTACAGATAAATGAACTTCTGCAATATCACTGTTGAATTCATAAAAATGGTTTAGGTTATAAACCTCAGTGACACCGCATCATTCAAAAGAACATACCAAGGGCATATGTATATTCTCTGTATAAGATAAGTTTTTACCAGAATTAATCTGACACTGTTCTATCATGTTTTTCTGTTTCAGTTTATGGCATTTATATTTGTATTTTTGTGTGCCATGTACTGGCAGTAGTGGATGTTACTTCAATTAATACTGTACAATTGACTGTACTGGGAAAAGGCTGGGAGTCTACTCATGTGCCTTGCAGTTTTTTTACATTGCCTGTATAACCTCTTGTGACAGTGAGCACAATTAACTTCAGATTTAATTCCTCCAAAACCTAAAATGTCTTACTCTTTCACTGATGTCTGCTGTTCCCTTTACATACACATAGTTCACATTTGTATAACACATATAATGTGATCAAAGTATGTATACATTTGGGATAGAACAAATAAGGTAGAAAGAAATGCTTTACATGTGTGTTTCCTTGAAATTCACTGTTTACTTGCACATGAGTTGGAAACTGACTATTGGCAACATAAACTGCATGTAACAAATATTTTATTGGCATTGAAGAGGAATTACAAGTATTACATTGGTCCCTGCTAATTCTTTTAATGTATTCCCATATTCATGGAAGTCGGGTGCCCTTAGAAAACCGTTCTTTTTTCCAATGTGCTGTAGGTGAACCTTGTACATGCTGGATATTTCTCTGGCTAAACTGGTCCTAAAAGTCAGTGAGTCATATTATACAGAGAATATGGTGTTTCAGAATTGCCCACTGCCATGCATAACAGGAGATCATTTTTATGGCAGCCACATGGTTGTGTTCATGTGACACAGTCAGGTTGAATGTATGGGATATTACATCATGAAGATCACATGCCAAAATCAGCAAACTTTGATGTTGGTTGCTTCTTGATAAAGTTTTTTTCAGACAATTTCAGTTACTGCACTAATGGATTGCAGTTTTATTTGAGGCCCATGAAGCCATGTTTGCATTTTCTCCATGGCTAAGATGTGTTATGGAAATTCATCTGCTTTATAGTAGTATTGCAAGTACAGGTATCATGCATGTAAAAATACAACTTCTGCTCTTTGGAGAGGGACCCCAACCTGATGCAGCTGTATGCATGCTGAGGATGTTTCTTAGAATTTTGAATACTGTTATGTGGCTCATCCCAGGAACAGCTGTCAGTTGGCATCTCACATAGCCACCTGTGTGTATGCATTTGTAACAAGAGCAGGACAAGTTGCATGTAGAGGTACAGGAGGACAGGTCATGCCTGCTGCTTATCCATTACCCTGTCCCAGCCATCATGCTACGCAGTCATCAAATGTCACAATTTCAGAGCCACATTCTTTTGTAGACATCATTGAGTCTTTTACATCTTCATGCAGTCTCAGTTTTCATCCGGGAACATTGCTTCACCTTTGAATTCAGAATGCCTTGTTGTGGCATCCAAACTTTGTTGGATTGCATACCTTCCTCAATGGCATGCAGGAGAGTCAATTGATTTACATATATGCTTGCTACCCATGCTACTGCTAATGAATTGTATGCTGGCCTACTCTTTTGTTATTTTTATAGCCATCTTTAGTAAACCCTATTGAAAGTGTAGAAGAGTTCAGTTTATTGTTGCCAAGCAGTAGAATAGCTGATGATTAATTGCACAAGCTTAGATAATAAATGAAAATTGTATTTGAGATACATAGTGTGAAAAACATGATCATGGACACATGCAAAACACCAGCTTTTGTGTCATTCTAGATAACATAATGCATTAATGATCACATTACCGGACTGTCGTAAGTTGTAGTAATGAGCTGTAATTTGATAGCTCTCATTTTCTCAAAAGGTGTTTCATTACATTAGTGTGTGAATCCATTCTCTCGTAGGAGTTTGGAAAGCATAATAAGTGGGCTACAGGCTGGACAGCCGAGGAATATTAGTTCAGTTCCCGGGAGCAAGAGATTTACCTCTTCTCCAGACCCACCAGACTGACCCACCCAGCCTTCTGTTCAATAGGCACAAGGGCAAGAAATTGACCACTGAACTGTATCTAGTGCCAAGGTTAAGAATGGGCGGAGCTAAACCCCAACCCCCAACATTCCTTCATGGCATGCAGAGGGACAATTTTTGCTATTACACTCTGTTGGGCCCTGAAGATTTTGTGGGTACATTGTTGTTTATTTTACCTTATTGCATTGTTATCCTGGATGAATACTCATTACCAAGTTAATCCTAATTTGAGATTTTGGATATAGGAACTCAGCTGTGACTAGAATGAGTATCTGATTATGCTTTACATTCTGTAAACTTTAATAATTGCAGTTCTTGAGTTTTAGAGACTTCTTTATGTGATTGCTTTTAATGAAGACTAAATGGTGTTTTAATGTAACATTTTTAACTTGTTGTGTGTATCAGATCATATCTTGGTTTATTTTCAGCAGAATTGCCTTTTCAGAACATCTGAAGTAACATTAATAGGATATATGTGTATAATTGATATCTCCTCCCTCTCTGTCTCTCGCTCTCTCTACTTTTGTATGGGTGTGAAACTTGGTTTTTATTATTGTGGGAAGAACCTATTTTAGAGGCTTTTTTTTTGGAACAGAATGTTGAGGAGAATATGGTGGCACCTCATACTGTGCTCTTAAACCTTTAAATGACCTGTGTTCACATCTGTGAATGCACATAAGAAAAATACCTCTGGAATTGAAGTTTGTACATTTAAGCTGCAAGGAAATTTACTGCATTTCTCGGACATGCTGCATAATCTGTTCTGTTTTCCGCAGAATGCCATTTATTTCATAATTATTTCTTTTTCTGTTCAAATAATATGTTTTTCATACACTGTGCACTAAACTTTAAATAGCAGCCTGGTCATTTAAAGGGTAATTGGTTCCTGAGGGAACTGCATTATGCAAAAAAATCATGTAACAAGTCTTTATATAACATGGTGCTTATGGAGATGTGTTTTGAACCTTGTAATTGTTTACCGATAAACACTGTTTGAGTGTCCTTGGGTAGCACTGTTAAGCACAATATTTACTGCACTGTATACAAATTTTATAATGGTGTTATTATTATAAAAAATTGAAAGTCCTAAGAAATAAAAGCATAAATGTAAGTCAGCACTAACCAGTGGCCATGCCAGTGCTTACTGTGGAATTAATAGTGCTTACATCATTCTTTCTCTTCCACGGCCATGATGGGAGACAAAGTAGTCTCGGTAAAGCCCAGGGTTTGGTTATCCTCATCCTCTGCAGCTCCTTCTTCCCTAGCAGGGAAGCTACTGGGGGGGGTCTGTTTGCTTGGCTTTATCTTTTCCCTCTGCAAGCATCTGTTAGTAAACAGCAAAACCTGACAGGAAAATCCTCTTCCCTGTACCTGCATTATTTTCATAAGGTCTGAGCCACTTCACACACATTTTTGTAATATTACTTTGAAAGTTTACGGTAAGGAACTTCTCTGATTCAGCCTTGTCTTCTTCACCCTTTAATTTTTCGTGATGTTTGTCAGTTCATCATTTGATTTGTTATGCATATAGAGTCAAAATCATGGAGAATAAGGTGGGTAGTACATGTAGACTAGGCACATAGATTTGACATAAGCAGTTACGTGAATAAATTATTCTATCTGTATATGACAGAAGGGGAGAGAAGCCATGGCTGATGGAATGGAATTGTTGTAAACAAAGTATATTATGTTCATGAAGATTCTAATCTTCTGGGAAATGACACTTTGCACAGTACTATGTATAGTTACTGACATTGGAGGAACTTGCTGCTCTGGCAATGGGTATGAATATATACAAGTTTGCATGCTGTAACATCCCAAAAGACTTGAGTCCTCAACTCCATTGTGAGAACCTCAAATCTTGCATGGTGTTTTCAGGTTTGTGTTGCAATTCCAATCTATATTAATTTTGTACATTCATTCAGGTAATTGTAGAGAGAGAAAATGGGTGTTACATAGCGAGGCATTGTTCTTTTGTATGCCATGTTAGAGAAAAGTATGAGAATGAAGTACAGTATTTTTATATTGAAATCATAATCTTGCTGGAGTGGAATGTCAGAAGTGTGTTTTAGCTTAGTTTTGTATTTGTTTTTTAATTTTCGGTTCTTGTATTATTCTGTGTACAATTGATGTGTGGAATAATGTTGATTCTTTTAGACTTTACATAGATATTAATAGATAATAAATATGGTAAATGTGAAGTTAAGTGTAGGGACTAGTGTATGATGTATCTAATCCTGCTTATGTTTGAAGACGGAGTGAAACTGTCAATGATTGTAACTGTAATAGCATTTCTATGTGTGAATGGTGCACTGCAGTCATATTTTCTTCTGTACAAACTGAAGGAACTGTGGACAGAGAAATGGCAAGTGAGATAATCAGTTTGTAGACGTGAGGAAGGATTGTAAATAGATTGTGTGGAGCAGAAAATTTATGTGATGAATGATGTTACATTAGTATTGTACCTGAGAGTTTGGGCAGTATTAAAAGTGTTTGATATTTTGACAATTTCACTTCATATAAAAAATGATTTTGTAGTACACACTTGCAGTAAAGTAACATTAAAATTTTAAAGAATCTGATATGGTGAACAGGAAATATCACAAAGTGCACACCCCTCTATGTATACTCAAACATTTATGTAAATATATTTCCAGCTCTCTGCTTTCCTGTATGTGAAATCCAAAATTAATATTACAGCTAGACTTCAGTGGAAATATCCTTGAAGAAGTGCCATATGTTTATAAAACTGATTAGATGTCAAACACTATTTTACTGCTGAGAAAAGTGAACAGTTTCCATTTTTGTGCAGGAATGATAATGTACTTCTTAAAACATGTTATAAGGTTTAATGTACAAGCTTTCTAGTGTACCCAATATTTGTAATATTAACTCATTACAAAGACTTTGTATGTTATGTTTTCTGGTGATTTCATTAAGATAATGTTTTCTAGTACTGCATGGTTGGGCTCACCAGATATATTTAAATTGCAAAATCTCCAAGTTAGACACTGAGAGGAAATGTGTTTCATTTCCTCCTCTTCAGTGCTAACACAAGGAAAAATCAAAACCTACGTGTACTGAGAGATTTGTGGACAAAATTAGTAATTCTTTTTAAAATTGAAGACATTATTTTTATCTTTGTAAAGTACATTTTTTGTTGTGTATATAATTCCTCAAGAATTTAATGAAAGATAATACATTGCAGTTGTAGACACAAATATTTAGCAAAGTTGTTTTAATGACATTTGATTGAATCATACAGCATAGACCTTGATGGTACCATTCCTTGGCTTAGGTAGTTAGTTGCCAGCCTCTGAATGTAGAGCCTCTTGTTCAATCCCAGGCAGTCCATGTGGAATAAGTGGTGGACCAAGCAATATTAGTTCAGTGAGTTTTTTATATTCTCCTGTCAGTTTCATTACACTGGTGCTCCATACTCAGTATGTCATCTAACATGTTTGAGATTATATAATCTCAGTAATTGTCATTGAATAACACACTTAAAATATGAACATGGCCATTCCTGTGTCTAGGCACCATGTCATTTTCAGGGTTTACAGATAAGAAATCTGTTCCTGCCAAACCCTATTAAAGAGCTGCATTGTTCAGTTTATATTGACTAATTTTATCATACTCTGTATGAATAGCATATCTACAGATGCCACTGTTTGCTTTGCTCCATTGTAAACAATAAAAACACAATGGCCATAATATATGACCTGTTATTAGGACAACACGCCAAAATGGAAATGGCTTTATTTATAATAAATGAATTGTTATAACTTGACATGAAATTTGTGTTGTGACATGTTATGACCATATGCAGATCTGTATATTTTGTTTGTTGTGTTGTGTCTTGGTCTGCTAAACTTAGGGGTTTATTATTATATGACAGTGACACTGACTTGATCTTGACAAGTCTGTGATAGAAAAGTTTCGCGTGAACATATTATGGAAAAACTGTACTGTAAGTTATAATCTTCAGAACTGAGCTGCATAGAATGCTAGTGACACGTGTTAATATTTGTTGTGCTTTAGCCACTGCAGTTGATGGGATGTAAATGCAAACACTATGTTCACTTTGTTAAGGTACTCAGAAGAGCTACAACAGATAACATTAATAATTTTTGCTAAGTACAAATTTCACTGCTGTGTGTACTGTAATAATTAATTTCTTGCTAAAAATTACGGTCCTGTTTACATGGTAGGGTGCTTTTTCTGTTGTGCCTGTGAACCCCAGAGAGACATGCTGCAGTCAACGGTTGTACATTAATGTGCACAAGTAGGTTTTACATATTTATTGTCATGAGTAAAACATGTTGATGGTATTACCATCATTGTTGCACACAAATTTTGTGTGTGTGTGTGTGTGCACATGCTTGCATGCTTATATTGCTGTCCTCAATCCAACTTCATACTTGGTTGTTCCAAGCAGGTGTGGCAATTCCGTGATTGTGGCTACTCTCACGCCTCTTCATCCACATGCAGTACAAGTACACTTCTTTTTCTCCTCTGTCTCTTCCTGTCCCTCGTCTCTTCTCTTCCTGCACATCATGCACTTGTTGAGTTAGCCTCTTTCTGTTCAAAATGCCTAGTGCCCTGTAACTTCTTATGCTCCAGTAAAGATGTCTTCCCTGTTCCTCTAATTCCTCTATGATGTGATATTTAGATGAACTGATATGTTGATTTGCACATGTTTCCTGCTCAATATATTTGTAATTCCATCAGAATAAATATGGCACTTGTTGATGGGAAAGGTAAGTTAAATGTTGGCAGAGGGTTGCATATGCTAGAATAATAGGTAAGATTTTGTACAGATTACAGGATGTACTGGCTGATTGTATCATTTTATTGTAGACTGTCAAAGTAATACAGTTGATTTTTCATTCACCTCAGTGTAATACATGAAGTAACAATTTGTGAAAGTGACCAAAGTTTGAAGAATTAATTCACAACTCATCTGCAACAGTGAGAAACGTAATACACTGAACAAAATTTAAAGTCTGTTCTGGTCACTGTGGAGCACACAGATCGAAGAAAACATGGACAGTATTTTTATTAATGCATTTTCCACTGACTCAGCCCACATACTATGCAGCTAGTGGTTAGTGTGATATAGAGGTTATTAGGCATAAATTTTGTCTGTGGCACAGCTACTACATTTTAGATCTAAGAAATTCCAGGCATGGAGTTCAGTTGTTATGTATTTACATTGTGACTCTTACCTGTAAACACTGCTCTGCCTGGAATAAATAGTGCTGTAAACATGTTTGTTTTATTTTGTTCTATAGGTAGAGACATATACACACATTCTGCATGTAGTCACAAAGAAGAAATCTTGTGACAGAGATGGTATGTGGCCAGTAGCTAGTGGCCCTCTGAAGAGTGAATAATTGCAGTCATATTTGAGTTAGAAAATCCTTCCACTCACATGGGTTGTGGGACATTCTTGTATAGCTTCCTAGTACTGACATATAGAGCTATTTTTATAAAGATTGTTTGTTGTGGAGTTGCAAGGCAGAAAGTACGAGGGGGTGCTGATAAGTCCTTAGCCCGACCATGAAGCAAACAAGCTACAGCGACTAAACATTCAACATACTCCCCACGAAGCTCAATACACTTCTTAGCCTGTTGCTCTAACTTTTGCAAGCCACTCAAAAAAATTCAGAAGGTTGTCCATCCAACCAGGTCTCCACGGCAGCAATGACCTCCACGTTGGACGAAAAATGGCGACCTTTCAATTGTTTTTTCGGTACAGGGAACAGGTGGTAGTCCGACGGGGCCAGATCCAGAGAATCACACTAAAAGTACAAGACAATTTAATGATTTTTACCAGCCCATAACTAATTTTACTGTATACCAAAGGGGAGCACATTTCATGGGCATTAGGATATTCAACAATCTTCCTCCATACATTAAAATGTATCCAATAATGTCAGAAAATTTGAAATTTACTTAAAACAATTCCTACATATACATTCTTTTTACTCCATAGAAGAATATTTTCAATATATATCTATTACAAGTTGATAATGTGCCATTAAACATCTTTCATAAGACAAATATACTTAATACACAGTCCTAATAATCCATGTTTGTCACTATGTCTCACAAAAAAAATAACATAGTTAATGTTATTCATATGCATAAATTTGCTGTCTGTACTTGACTTGTTTCTCTACTTGTTAACTATAGCCATATCTTTTTTGCTTTTGTTGTTACACAGTGGTTTTTGTCCTGTGTATTAAACATCATTCATGTACTTAACTTGGAATCAGTTTGATTCCAAACATTTATGCAACGTATTACTCTTGACATGTTCTATGTCCT
>Ga0123352_10014772_pt1 | contig 12436 bp, 7 predicted proteins | sample TergutLab28metaG_FD_89700 | JGI IMG/M metagenome (GOLD analysis project Ga0123352, IMG submission 89700) | Labiotermes labralis P1 segment gut microbial communities from Petit-Saut dam, French Guiana - Lab288 P1 | ecosystem: Host-associated > Arthropoda: Insects > Digestive system > Gut ... | reverse complement strand
TGTATACGTATGTATGTATTATGTACGTACGTGTGTATATACATACATATATATATATATATATGTATTACGTATGAATACATGTCAGTAAGTACATGTAAATATTATGTATGTATATATATATATATATATATATATACATAGAGAGAGAGAGAGAGAGAGATTTCAAGCTGGTTGGTTGGTTGGTTGGTTGGTTGGCTGGTTGGATGGTTGGTTAGTTACTAAGGCAGTAGCTTAGGATATATAGGGTTGAATGGTGGGAGGCTTACTAAATCAATCGGAGAAGATGAGGAAGTGGTCATGGCCTACTGTCAGGTATCGTCCAGGAATTCGCTAGGAAGGACTGAAGGAAACCATAAAACGTAATACGATGATCAGATTTCAAGCTCAAATTCGAAGAGGGCACCAGTCAGATACAATTTTTGTTAAGATATTCTGCAAAGAAAGTACTTACTGCATTTCGAGGACAAGTTACAAAATTGTTCCCCTATCCAATTTGAATAAATATTTATACAATATATATATATTTATTTATACAATATATAGGTAAAATTCCCCCTAGAACAGACAACGAAGTCCCAGAGGGGGAGTACATCTATAGCTCTACTCTTTCTCAAACTTCGGCGCTAGATTGGGGTGGGTGGTCAACGCCACGCCTCGGCCGTTTTACTCCCGAGAAAGACCCGGTACCCATTGTATAGGAGGCTGGGTGGGTCCCAGGGCCGGTCTGGACGGGTGCGGAAAATCTCGCCCCACTGGGATTCGATCCCCGGACCGTCCAGCCCGTAGCGGGTCGCTATATATATATATATATATGTAGAGAGAGAGAGAGAGAGCGGGCCGGGATAGCGTAGTCGGTATAGCAACTCGCTACGGGCTGGAAGGCTCGGGGATCGAATCCCAGTGGGACAAGAATTTCCGCACCCGTCCAGACCGACCCTGGGACCCACCCAGCCTCCCATACAATGGGTGTGTGTATATGTATATATATATATATATATATATATATATATTACAGCAGTGAAAAATTCTAAAATAATACACACAGCGACTACCGCAGATACATTATATTAAAAATTACCGCTCGTGTTACTGTGCTTGGATGCAGTGCCTGTCAGCGCACTGCCCAACGTTGTGTAATGCTCTCCGCACTCTATAAACTGACAATGAGTGAACGCATGCAAGAATGAACAAACACAGCACGCAACACACCTCGGCAGTGTACTGTTGATCGGCGCGGGTATTTTTTACTTCCCAGAATATTCTTCTGGAATGTGACGTCCTGTGATTCTGGTTAGAAATAACAGACATTTCGAAATTACGTACCAGTTTTTCACAAATTTCTACCAGACCACACGACGTCACATCCACAGCAGACAGTAACTTTATTATTATTATTATTATTATTATTATTATTACTAACTGCAGTTGAGTTGTCACTCGGTAGCAGTAGTCCTTTCACCAGTACAGACAAACCAAATAATAATAAATATACATAAACAAAACAATACAAAAAGCACAGTACAAACAATACCAAACACAATAAATACAAGTTTATTTATTACCAAAACACCCACATGTTACAAAACCCACACATACACACACCCACTCATTACAAAACAAGTTAAAACAAACACAGTACAAGGTATACTGAAATTAAATAATCACAATACAATCAAGTACCCTCAATATGAGATCAACCTAATGTACGTGGGACTTTGGTCCCCAAGAACTTCACCGTAACTCACTTCATATGAAAATAAAATCACTTCCCATAAATCACGCCGGTTCACTCCACATCACTACACTTCACTTACTTACACTCAATTCCCACTTGACATCTCAAATCCTCGGCCGTTAAACCCTCTAGATATATTGTCCTAGAAGGAAACTAGTGAAAATGGGACAGGTTTGTCTTGGAGCTTTCATGATTTTCTGCTGTCAGCTTCATTTCAGCAGTATCACACGAGTTTCCTTCGTCATTATACGTGTGCTGTTATCAATCGACAGCGTCGTTACTCAAGACAATTGACACTTGTGTCGCGATGAGCAGGGGGACATGGCCTACGGCGGTAGGGGCAGAACTACTAAGGACGGTGGACATAAGGCTGCTACGGTAGTTGGTAGTTCACGAGCACCGGTCTATACCAAGACTCCTGTGAGACTGAAGTTTCGGAGCAGACTGCTGCCTCCATCATCAGCTTTCACCGCCTACTCGCGTGATGAAGGAAGCAAATTCCTCTAGAACCATGCTTCTCAATCTATTTTAGCTCAAGGAACCCTAGGACAAAGCTACAGAACTTACTGCGAAACCCCATCCTGTCCACAGTAAGTCAAATATAAAATTAAATACCAGTATTTGTTTACCTTTTATGTACGTTACATGTAAAAAATCAACGGTTAACCTCAAATTGATTGATAAGCTGATCGTTTCGTCTGATACATCGACGCTCTATGGCGAGCTGTGCTGACTGACCACTATAGAATCGGGAAACTTCTGGGCAGAAATATATGCAGCGATTGAGCGTCGAACTGCGCTACACAGATTTTAATTCGTACAAACCAATTTAGGACGGCCAATAAAACTCCTCTATCATTAATTATTTTTGTCTCTCGGAGCCCCTGACATCTAGGGTACTGCGGAACCCAGTTTGAGAAACACTGCTCTGAAACATAACAATATACGAGTTTTGTGCTACACTACACGGCGTAACATCCCAGAAGTCACGGCCGTCAGAACCCCAAATTTCAAATCTATCACACAAAACTAAGGCGAAAGAAAACCCCGGAAGAAAGTAATGGGACAATTTGTGAGGCGTCGTCTGCGTTATATTTCCCAGCTCGGAGTAAGCAGGACATGTGTGAGCGCAGACACACATTCGTACATCAAACTGTATTTAAAGATATATAACAATAATTTTAGTATTAAGACACAGGAAAATAAAGTTTAGGTGGAAGATATGGCAACATCTGGACTGTCCGTCAGGGCGACATGTCGTCATTCAGCCGCCGGCCTGTTTGAATATTACAGTAGTATTCCTGTCACGCATCTATTACGTAGCTAATATTCATTATACATAAAACTGTGAGAGACGCAACTTGTGCGACATGGTCATATATTTCTCTTTAAATTTCATCTTCAGTTTTCTAAGCTTTTGGGTCTTCCGACCTGGGGCTTATTAATGAGTCTTTTTCTATTAATTTAACCAATGTAATCGATATATCCAGAAATAAGCGACACAGAATCCAAAAACAGGAAATAAAGGAAACATAATGAATCAGGACGGTAAAAACTGGAAAAGAAACCCACAAAACAGGCAACACATAATGTACATACATACTATGACACGGCCCATGCGACAAGCATTTCTTGGAAGTGACAAAATACTTACAGTAAGTCGCTAAACAAACTATAGAGAACTAAGATATATTAAAAGAAATTTTTTCCTTGCACACGTCACGAAGGCATGCAGGAGGAACAAAGGTATAGCTCCACTCATTCTTAACATCGGCGATAGTTGGAGAGGTTAATGATTAACATCATCCACGGCCGACTTACCCACCAGTATATGTAAAGACCTCCGGTACCAACTGTACAGGAGACTAGGTGGACATCACAGTCGGTCTGGACGGTTTTGGAGAGGAGAAATACCTCCTGCCCCTACCAGGACTCGAACCCCGCATTGTCAAGTACATAGCCAGTCGCTATACCGTCTGAGTTACCTCCAGAGAGATACAATGTAATGAAATTTTAGAACGACTTCACAGACAGTCCCCAACATCACGCCGAATCCACTGGAGACAATTTTAAACATTCGAAATTCGCCCACAGAACAAACGAGAGCGCAGTTTAACATGCGCGTAACGCTACTTTAAATGGAGGCCTTGCAAAAATGTATAACCAGCAAATCGCACTTTAATATTCTATGGTATATTTTCTTCACAATATTCTCACCAACATGTTTTCGGTCGGTATTCTGGCCATCTTCAAGGTCATGTTCTTATTACAAGAATATAATTATGGTTAAATGTGTCATCATCACTCTATAATAATTAGAATTATATAATGTTGGTTACAATTATTGCCGTAATATAAAATATAGGCTAAGAATGGATAAATATTAAAAGTCGTCGTAGTTAAATTTGTTTGGTGTTTGCTGATTGATGACTAAGGCAGTAATATGGAGAGTTCTAATCCAGAGTGTAGGCGATGTGTTGTCGGAATGGAGTACTGGTTTGTAAGACTGGAGAGTTTGCAGGTTACAGCGTTAAACTTTCTGATGCCAGCCCAGTAAGTTCTCTCTTTCAAGTATGAACGGTCGGTAACCGGCCTGCGAAGATGTATTAACTCTGTCTGCAGCTGAATTTTAAATGTTGGTTGCACAGTTACAACAAAGTTCATTAACCAGAATATGTATCCACACCGAACAGGCAAAATCTCTAATCTCTTCAAACAGACTATTTACATAAATTTATGAACTTTGCACAAAACATAATTCTAACAATTTTCTTACGTAAAGTATATACCGTTTCACTGGCATGTCTTGTACCCCCGAATTACCACACAGAATCCATTACAGATTAAAAAATATTTGCTACTGACAGGTAATCAGACAAAACGTTTCGGATAAAATTTATTGCTCTTTAAACACCAGTATGGCCTTTGTACTGTCAACTGTCTTGGATACTTTGTACTGTCAACTGTCTTGGATACTTTGTACTGTCAACTGTCTTGGATACTTTTCTAACATAACGTGTCGGAAACCGTAACTCTTCCCATTGTCAGGTGCAAAGATCCTTATCAGTTGTGCCCCTTAGAAACGGATAATGTTGGGTCGCTGGTCACGTTGTGCCAAAAGAAAACCAAGTCTTTTGACAGTTGCACATTAAACGCCTGCATTTACAGTAGCACAGTTTAATCAGAACCAGATAATCATTGTTAAATTTCAAATGCTTATTTATTTACTTATTTTTATTTATTTCGTTTTGTTTGACGGCACATTTTCAAAAGTTCTATGTAACTTCGAAATATATAATTAGAAAATAATAAGTAAAAATAATGTCGAAGGAAGCACTCGTGAGCTAAATCGAGGTTAGCGCCGTTTAATTTGCCTAGAGGAAGTGTGTAAAACCAGGATAAAGCACAATGTCCGACATTGAGACATTGTTTGAACCCAGGTACCTTCGAAATAAGAAGCAGGAGTGCTACTCCATCTACCAAGTCGTTCACTACGATGGTTATTGCTCGGTTACTTGAATTAATTGCCCAGGCATGTGCTGCGAGTCAAGGGAAAGAACCTCCAACTCCATACATCCCGAACACAGCAGTCAGCCACTGATTGTACAACAACTGGTACACATTAGAACGCCAGTGTGGAGGCTTTTAGAAAAACGATAGAGTCATGTCACACGTGTCGTTGTTAGTCGAATCGGTGGGATGACAGCCGACCGACAGAGGAAAACCGAAGTCGTCAGGAGAAGAGTCTGGTCCGGAGTCCACCACAGATCCCAAACAGACTGCCCCGGAGCTTAAACGAGCGCCACAACGGTGAGAGATCGGCTGAGGCGCCACACGGCCAAAAAACTTAATATAAATAAATTTAAGGAATGTCATCTCTTTGAGGTCCGTAAATAATACGAAAATTAAATCAACATCGCTCTGTGTTAGGAGAGACATTGATTTAATTTTTGTAACAAATAATTTTACAACAGCAAGAACTAAGAAAATGTAGATGAATTTTCGTGCATGTCACACTAAAACAGACACCGTGGCCGAGTGACGAATGACGTCCTCACAGGGGTGACTACGAAAATTACGATCTTCCGAGCTGTGACACCGCGTATTCTGGTAGGTATGTACCGACGTTGCAGAGTGTTCTGCTAATACAAGGCAGCAAGAATTCTTCTTGGACTCCTCGATCCTTGAAGATGAACGCGCTACGTTCCTTACTAACGTCGGCAAGCACATCCCACAAGACATGAAACCTCAGCGCCATGCCGCCATGTAAACCTCAAAATACGAGTGTTTCATGCCAGGGGACTGAACGCTTATTGCCGGCAGGGTAAGGGTTTTCTGTTAGTCATCTGGTTCCCGGAGACTTCCAGCCTCCTGCCCAACAGCCACCAGGTGTTCTTCGCCCGGGGATTAACCAGTCCAGTGTAAATCTGTCCACTTATCTCCACCTAGGTCGAGATTATAAATAGGTGTAGCCAAATCTCCATTCCCCGCAAGTCTTTACTGAGTGGTGCTTCGTTAAGCATAGAGGAAGCTCTACCTCCACATCGGTCCGTAAGAAAGTTCCTAAGCTCTGTCACATTGCAGCCATACAGTGCGAAAGCGCGTGATACGACGAGAGACGGCACTCATTGAAAAGCTGACATCCTCTTAGCATTCAAGAAACTCCCCGCATTTTACATAAACCAAATGTTCATTTCCGTGTTCACTATAGCCCTCAACTTGTACCTATCCTGAGCCAGATTCATCCAGTTCGCACCCACAAATTATTCATTTGAACTCATTTGAACATAATTCTGCCAACTAGGCTTCGATATTCCTAAACGCCCCTTTCCATCAGTTCACCCAACCAAAATCTGGTACCTGTTTCCCTATCTGCCGCGCGTGCAACTCTTCCGCTCATAATGTTCTATTCTATTTGGTCACGGTGACGAGCACAAATTACGAAACTTCTCTTTATGCAGTTCCGTGCATCTTCCTGTTTCTTCCCCATTCTTAGACCCTCGCTCTCAAAGACCCCAAACCTCTCCCCATCGCATTTTCTTGGTACGTGACGCTGTTTATATTGGTGCCTATCTTCCAAAACACAGTAGCCATACAGCTCAGCCAATATACTTGTAAGACTACGGACTGGACAAATCGGGTTCTGAAGCCCGGCAATGGCAAGAGATATTTATCTTCTCCGAAACGTCCAGACCGGCTCTGGGATACACCCATTCTCCTAATCAGTGAGGATGGCGGCCTGATCCGTCGGGAGTAATGCGGCCTGGGAGTAAGACCGATAGATCACCTCCTTCCAGTGCCAAGGTCAACTCAAATTCCCTTACATGCTTTCATGGTGTGAGCAGGAACGACTTTACTTTTGTACCTATCAAAATACACAGCGCCAGACCAGTGACAGTCATAATGTGAACACTCAACTCTGTAAGGAACGCACACTCAATCCCACATCTATTTTTCCCCCTTAGTATAATAAACAACGTTGTCACTCAAACAATACTGTACGTAAAATTACACCCCCTACGCTCTTGTAAGGAAGAGTAAATTCACTCTCCACTAAAATAACTTCAGACACTTGACTCAGATAAACTGTTTACACATTGCCACACCAGAAGCCCGGTAATAAACTGCGTGGACAACTGGCCAACTTTTACAGCTACCGTCACTGCCTCGTCGTTTGGAAGGGGTAGAATAGATAGCCAACCCGCAATTTCAGTTCATATTAACGCCATAATTAAACGTCATAACCGCCAGGACCCTGCGGACTGTTTATGGTCCTTGGCAGTACACGTGCAGTGTTGGTTTGTAGCCTCTGGGGTGCATATGACGCCTTCTAGATCCGCTCGTGAGGTGCACTTCGTTGACTGTCAGATATTTGTCAAAGAGTTTAACAAGTCTTAACATATATTTCCCTTCACGTAACAAATAAAGTTATTTAAAAATTGAAGCCCTCCAGAACCTTGCTGTGTTCATCACACAAGACAACACGTAACGTAAGCTACAAGGCGTTGCACAGACTTCACCTAGGCGTTATTACTTTCAAAACGTCATACGGTTGAACGGTACGCGCGCAATTGGAATTTCATTAACAGCCATTAGAAAAGTGATTAAAATTTACGGAAGATACAATTTTGTCTGTTGTTTTGTATGGGTGTGAAATCTGGTCGCTCAAATTGAGGGAGGAACGTAGGCTGAGGGAGTTTGAGATTAGGGTGCTAAGGAGAACAATTGGGTCTAAGAGGGAAGAGGTACCAGGGGCGTGGAGAAAACTACATAATGAGGAGCTTAGTGATCTGTACTCCTCACCCAATATTGTTCGGTTGATCAAATTGAGAAGAACGAGATGGGCGGGCATGTAGCACGTATGGAGAGAGGAGATGTGTATACAGGGTTTTTGTTGGAAAAAAGGAGGGACAAGGAAACCCAGGCATAGATGGAAGGATAATATTAAGATGGATTTCCATGAAGTGGGATGGGGCATGGACTGGATTGATATGGTTCAGGATAGGGACAGGTGGCGGGCACCTCTGAATGGGGTAATGAACCTTCGGGTTCCATAAAATGTGGGGCATTTCTTGACTATCTGAAAAACGGTTAGATTTTAGAGAATGACTATTTTCCATGGATGGAGCCATTCAAGAAGCATGGGCTTCCGTTCGCCCATTTTCAATGAACTAACAAATGCCAAACAGAAATATGTGCAGAGTCCTAGTTCTGAATTGGATACTGTACAAGGGGGCGCTGATAAGTCCTTAGCCCGACCGGGAAGAAAACAAACTACAGCGACCATATTCGGGATTTATTCATCCTACTCCCCACGAAGCTCAATACACTTCTTAGTCCGTTGCTCTAACTTTGGCAAGCCACTCAAAAAAAAAATCATAAAGTTGTCCGTCCAACCAGGTCTCCGCGGCAACAATGACCTCCGCGTCGGACGAAAAATGGCGACCTTCCTATTGTTTTTTTTTAGCCCAGGGAACAGGTGTTAGTCCGACGGGGCCAGATCCGGAGAATAGAGTGGGTGATCAAGACAATGGAAGTCCAGGTAGGCCAGTTTCATCTGGGTTGCAAGTGCCCGGTGAGCCGGGGCAATTTCGTGCGAGAACAAGATGACATTGGTGACCTTCCCGCGGCGTTTTTCCTTCAAAATGTCCTTCAATTGCACCAGCAGAGATGATACTCCGCGTTGATAGTTTGGCCCTTTGGAAGATTGGAAGATAGTCAATGAGGAGAATGCCGTATTAATCCCAAAAAAACTGAGGCGAGAATTTTCCAGCGGAATTTTTTCGTCGGAATTTTTGGGGCGGGCGAAGCCGCTATGCCGCCATTCCATTGAATGTTGCTTTGTGTCCGGGTCATAGTAATATAACCAGGTTTCGTCCATGGTCACCAATCACGACAGGAAATCATTTGGATCTTGCCGAAAAAATTCCAAATTTGCTCAGACGAATGGCAACGTTGACGCTTTTGACCCACTTTCAGGCATTTCGGGACCCACTTCGCGGAGACCTTCCGCGTGTCTAAATCTTAATGAATGATGGACCCAACCCGCTCACGTGAGATAGGACAGTTGCTCAGCTATATCATAAACGACTCAAATTAGGCAGACTTTAAAGCGATACCAAGCGGTAAGTGGAATTGCACGGTGAGACGAAGAAGTAAATGGAGTTTCACCGAAAATAAGAAGAAAAGTTTCAATATGAGAAGAAGGTAAAGGTAAAGCTACCTCTGTACAGGCCTGGACAGACCCTTAGGGCTCCAAGAAGTTCAGACCCCCAGAATTTCTAGACAATCGGCACGTGAAGGTGGTAAGGTTGTCAGGCCTACCCACCGGTCTCCTTTGTCACCCACGTGATAACCCTGGTACTCTTTTCTGTTAGAGGCAGAGTCGACCCGAGAGCCATAGTGCGACCGGAAGGATTATGTCAATTAAAATTCCAATGACCCCTCGGGAATCGAACCCGCGATCTTTCGGCTTGTAGCACAGTACCCCAACTACTTGTGCCAACCCCTGTATGAGACCAAGGTGTATATAGGGTGCAAATTTCCATTAGGCTTACTTTAGACGTCTTGCAGCTCTTCCTTCTTCAGCTTGTCTCTCCGTCAGACGGTTGAGATTCGTGTTTTGTTTTCACGAGGCCTGAGGTTGGAAACTGCAGCCGTACAAAAGTGAATCCTATTCTGAGAAAGAATGTTGTTTCTTAGTTGTTAGGCAAATGATTGCTGGAGTCTCGGTGACCCCTGAAGACAAAGGCGGCATTTACAGTACATCAGAAGCGTCTGGCGCCGACTGTCCGTTGACGCAGCCAGATATTCCACAAACACTCAATATGCAACATTTTCTTTGTTTAACTCATTCCAAACGAAGGACAAGACCGTATAAATCCCCTAGCCATTTTTTCTAATTTATTAACCATGCCATCATTCTCCCATTCTTAACTTAAGCAATCAGTCAATCTACCCTCTTAGTGTCCTCGTGACATTCATGCGCCTTTCACCTTAACAACCCAACTCCATTCTTCTACGTTCTTGTATAATATTCAGGTAGGTTTTATTATTTATTTATTTATTTATTCATTTATCGGTGCTGTAAGGGCTCCAAAAATGCAGCATGACATGATAGGATAATAGGCGAATAATAAATTTTGAAGGCTGAGACAGAAAACGGCTGGGATCTCGAATGACTGTCACGAGACTTGGCTCAGGAAAACCACACAACAGCTCTCCAAGATAGGCGTAGTTCGGGGCGATATTAGAATCCTGGATCTCCCAAAAAGGAAGAAAACCTCACTGACTCTTAACTCTTCTCCAAACTAGGCAGTGAAGGTCATTTAAGTATGTATGTTTGTATATATGTATGTATATGTATGTGGTATAAATGTATGTACTTATGTATATATGTATGTATATGTATGTATGTAGGTGTGTATGTATGTATGTACGTATACATGAATATACGTATGTATATGTATGTATGTGTGTGTGTGTATGTGTGTATGTACGTTTGTGTATGCGAGTGTATGTTCAGTTTTCATTGTTTGTGTCTACATGCTAGTGAAAGTGAGTACAGACCAATGGTGGGATGATACTGAAAGGGGAAATCGGAGCACCTGTGCCGCAATATGCCTATATACAAATCCCACATGAATAAACCTGGTTATCATGCCTGGTCTTCCGGAAAAGTGTTAAGACTCGTTCCCTAACCGCAGGAGGCTGCCAGGGAGCCAACTGCCGCATGTTCTGCAATATATCACAGCTGCACGTTGGCACGTTGGCACGTTGGCACGTCAGCTGTAAACATTTGTTAGCTAGCAGGGTTTTGTGTACAGTGAACTTCTTTGAGACCGACTGCACAATACGGGACTTCTTGTGCTTAAAACAGTCTCTGTAAGGTCACTGCCAGTCGCCCCTCCACACTTATAAATCAACCAATCACACAAGGCCGTGCAGACGACCTCTGAAGCTTATACTTGTCTTCTATAGATCGAAGACCGGAATGTGGTTTCGAATCCCGAGAAGTTGTGGGTCGCATTGACCAGTAGCGCCAGAGATGTAGGGAAAGAGAAGGTACTGTAATCACAGTGTACAGACAGTTTAAAGTTTGTTATAAAAACTGAAAAACATACGTCTTAAAATATTCACGATACTCGCGTGTAAATACACAGAGCGTCTTGTGTAATGAATTGTACATGAAAAGCCATTACATTAACGCTTTGAACACGACTGCTTACTCTAAACACCACCAGGTTTAACATTAAAACATTCTACATTCTGTTCTGTGTGGATCTCAGGACAAACAGCGATTATTTCCCTACACAGCATTAACAGGTTGGTTTTTATAACCGAGATGGAGAGTGTTTTCTGCGTGGTACGAGATGATCTTTAAATAGAAGTCAGGTTATTCTCGTCCTTTGGCCTTCCCATGGCTCAGGTCGTTCATCGCTGGCCTCGCACGCTGAAGGCCCAGTTTCTATCCTGGATCAGTCCTTGTGAGATTGGTGGTTCAAAAAGAGGCAATGGGACACACTTTTTTCCGAGTACTGCTTTCGGTTTTCTCCCGTCAGTGTCATGCCATGCTCCATACTCGTTTTCAGTTACATGCTGCTCTTTCCTGAAGGACGAGAAATGGGCGAATCCTGAGAAGCTTCCAAAAATTAACGGACAAAAAAGAAATTTCATTTTTTCGTCTTTAAATTGTGACATCAAATACATCCGCGCAATGACTTGGAAATATCACACAGTGAGTCCTGTGTCATCTGAGCTAAACCAAATGTACCCCTTTGAAACCTAATTACATCCGAGCAATACGCAAAAATTGATGTCCTACATAAACACTCACTGTATTCATTACCAAAACCTTCCGATTATTCCTGTGTAGCGAAATAATCGCTAATTACTGTGAGAATCGAATAAAACACAAATACACTGCGTCAGGGAGGGACAGGCGATATACACAGTAAACACGGTGCTATAAAAGGGTAATTGTGCTATTAATTGGCAATTAAACTAAGAAATGTGTTGTTACAATGTCCCTCGAGAATTGGTACCGTCAAATGATCTTACAAACGTGCTTACATTTTCATATATATACAGGGTGTCCCAGGAGGAAAGGACCTAACTTCGGGAGAGTGTTCCTTAGGTCAAACTATACCGATATAACCCAAAACACCTATATCCAAAGTTCAATGGTTACGGAGATAT
>Ga0123352_10014771_pt1 | contig 12437 bp, 5 predicted proteins | sample TergutLab28metaG_FD_89700 | JGI IMG/M metagenome (GOLD analysis project Ga0123352, IMG submission 89700) | Labiotermes labralis P1 segment gut microbial communities from Petit-Saut dam, French Guiana - Lab288 P1 | ecosystem: Host-associated > Arthropoda: Insects > Digestive system > Gut ... | reverse complement strand
TACTACTACTACTACTACTAATAATAATAATAATAATAAGAGTACACAAGATTTCTTGAGAGAGCATGAAAGAAACAGTACGTGTAGACTGAAGGATAATATTAAAATGGATCAAAGAAATAGGTCTGAGGATGTGGATTGGAATCGCTTGGCTAAAGATGCAAGCCAGTTGTAAGTAAGCAGATAATTTTCCCAACTGCTATCAGTTTTTCAAGGAAATCTATGTTCCCGTAGAGCACTTATTCAGCCTAATTCAAACAATGTCGTGACTAAATAAAACTGTATATAAACCAAAGCATTCCGCAGCTTGCCTCTTCAATTAAGGTCGCATTCTGTTAATATGACAGCTGCTGCGTAAAGTTCATCTGAATAATAATTAGGAACAAACATTCTCGTATCACACAAAAAACTTTCACAGAGAAATCACTTGTTTGAATCCAGTAAACACTAAGATCATAAACGTAAAGGACAAGAATAAATGCAGGAGAGTGTAGTGAGAGGCGCTACACTTTCAAAGACTAAGTTTAGCTTGAATTACATATAAAGATCCAGTCCGTACTGTGCTGTAAACACCCTCCGCTTAGGTTATAGCAACCAGTAAGTTAATAATGTGTACGGAAATAATCGCTGTTTGTTCTCAGATCCACACAAAACACATAAATACACTGTGTGGGCAGAAAGTAGAACTGTTGACTGTTAAACTGGCGGTACATATAGTGACCAATTGGCTTTGAAGGGGTTATGTCTGTTATACACATAGATCCAGTCCGTACCGCGCAGTAAACACACTCAATCTCGGTTATAGCAACCAGTAAGTTAATGACGTATAGGGAAATAATCGCTGTTTATTCTCAGATCCATAAAAATCACATAAATACACTGTGTGGGCAGAACGTAGAATTGTTGAATGTTAAAGTCTGGTGGTACATATAGTGACCACTGGGCTTTGAAGGTGTTATGTCTGGTATACACACAGATCCAGACCGTATCGCGCAGTAAATATACCCCGTCTCGGTTACAGTAACCAGTATGTTAATGCTGTATAGTGAAATAAACTCTGTTTGTTCTACGATCCACGCAAAACACATAAATACACTGTTTGGGCATAACTTAGACTTGTTGAATGTTAAACCCGGTGGTACATATAGTGACCACTGGATTATGAAGGATAAACACATTTACGGAACACGACCGTTTATACGTAAACGAATCGCGTGAAAACGATTTATAGGCAGAATTGAAAGTTTTAAATACTAAAGCTCTTGGCTCTAAACACTACTTTTGTCTTTCCAGTGGTTAGAGATGCAAAGTGTTCGAGTTGCCGTTGAAGATTCGAAATGACACAAAGTTTCTGATAGAAGAGAATTTATTCATCTTCGTTTAACACACTAGCTATTTTTCTCAGTGGATATTTCAAATAACAATCTTCACTGCTTGAATGCACCATTGATCCATATTGGATTATCTGCTTATAAAGAGCGTTAATTACTGAAAGCGTGATCTTGTAGAGTTTATGTGGCTTCACACTCAAGCACTTGAATCGTTGAAGTGAATTTGTCAGATCCAGTGAAGAGTGCAGAGAGCTGACCCGATTAAAAGCAGGCAGAAGGGACAATGCTCTGTTTACAAGATGTGGTATTCACGTACTAAGAAAGATGCTTTCCCGTCTAATTGAGCTTTTACAGCACCGTTAGAAAGCAACATGGGCTTAACCATCTGAGTTTGCATAAAAGCAAAGTTTTGTGAGTTATGGAAAGTGATGTCACCTGTGTGGCACGGTGGCACTGCGTGATTTCAGGCTTCCTCCGAGAAGTAGCTGAGAGAACTGCGCTCTACTGGGCCATTACGCAACGAGTAAGGGTAATTTATTACCGATGTTTCGAGACAACCTATCCGTTCCCATCTTCAGGATTCACCGTATAGGTTTTCCGGAAACGTCGGGAGGAAATTACCATTACTCGTTGCGTAATGACCCAGAAAAGTGCAGTTCTCATCTCAAGCGGAAATGGCTCAATGGCAGGTTCTTAATATTACAAGATGCTAATTGCGTGGGCAGAGACCTTTCTTAGAAACTTGTTGTAGTTCAGCTAGTTAAGGAATTAACAGTCTCAATAAAATTTGAAGTTTATAAGAAACTTTCAGGTCTTAAAAAGAGTGCTGAAAGCTGAACATAATAAGCGGCCATTGGACGAGATCCTAAGCCACTCCGATCCATTTCGCACTTTAACATCCTGTTTCAAATTAGTTTTAATATTACCCTTATGGATGCTGTCTCATTTTCAAAGTGATCGTATACCTTCAGTTCTTTTCCAAATAAAATATTGTGCAATGTGACATGTACATAACACTATAAAAATTACACAAGACACAATTCACAAAACATCGTGTGGTTTAACATATATTTTCGACTGGTAATAAAACACATACCAGAGAGATTAACGTGTAAGTATGAAGAAATTAACAGAGTAAGTGTAGAGTCGGTCGAAAATGAAATGCTTACATGTACACATACGTGCATACATACACATAAATATACATATATAAATAATACATACATACATACATGTATGCATACTAACAAACACACTGTACCTTACACATGCACGCAGATATTACAAATACTGCCAAATTGGCACAGCCGATAAAAATTAATGAAAATCTAAAAAAGTTTGCCCCTTTTGGCGACTTTTACATATCTGTAAAACAGATTGCTACAGAATGGAAAGAAGAGGAGATAAAAGTTTAAAATGTTCAAGAAATGAAGACATTAAGACCCTTTTGTTCGCGGCCGACAAGTTAGAGTGGCGGATTGAGAAGATGCACCAAAATATTCTATACATTTACTGGAGACAGTTACCATCAAATATGGATTTGAAATTTTAAAAAGCAAAAGCAAATAAAGACTCTTAAAAGAAGAGATACAGCGAGAAATAAAATTTTGATAAAAAAAAACAATATTATAAAACGAATAAACACTTTCAGTTACCCAGGTTGCTCTGTTTGAGACGAGAATGAATAATATATTACAGTTAAAATATCAAACTTTCTCCAGGTAACTGGAATTAAGAGAACTGTAAAACCCTCTCAAGTCCAAAACCTAGCACCCGACTAAAAATATATAACATTTTGGCAGTACCTATTTTATTTTAAGAATAAGAAACGTGGGTGATTAGAGTACGGGATAAGCCAAGATGTCAGCGGAAATTAAAGTTATGAGAAGAAGAGCAAAATACACGCGGTAGGATTAGAGAGGTGATGAAGATTCTTTAGCATAAATTAAAGTTAACCCAGTTAAAAAATTCACAATTAAATAAATGTGTAGAACATGTTTGGAGAATGGACAGAGACAGACAGACACACTTAATTATGAAATACCAGCCGTGTGGGAAACGAAGCCAAGACGATCCCTATGAAGACTTCTGTACTTTTAATGTGACCGAAACAGGGTATGAGGTATAAAATCATGCAAGCTGCACGATGACGGTGACGACGACGACGATGATAATGATGACATACATATATTACATATGTGTTGCGTACAGACAAACATCCACAGACGAACAAATATGTGCTTAATAATATACATGCATGCGTACATACATACATACATAAATACATACATACATACACACACATATAAACACATACAGTATACATACATACATAATACATACATACACGTACATATATACATACGTAAATACATACACACGTACATACATACAAATATACATACATACGTACAAACACATACAAATATACATACATAAATGCATACGTACAAACATACATACACTCATAGACGTACATACACACACACACACATATATACATACCTAAACACATACATACATACACACGTACATACATACACGCATACATAAACATACATACGCACATACACGCACGCATACGTACATACATACATACATACACGCATACTTACGTACATACATACATACACATATACCTACGCACATACACACTTACATACATACAAACTTACATACCTACATACATACAGACATACAACTTTGCGGTGTGTCATCCTCGTTTTGTTAATACAATCATAAAATCATAAAATATGTAATAAGACATGCAGCAGAACACAACTATATTAGCAAGAGTTGGTACATTAAGTATCAAATGCATTTATCTCATTATTTAACCAACTTGATGCACAAGATTTTGTTTCACAATAAGTTTTATTTCATGCCTCTACATGTTTCGAGCGCATATGTTCATCATCAGGAGGTTTGAGGACTCTCTCAACCCGTGCAGGAGACGGCCACCTATAGGTGTGATGATACCAGAGGCTGTGTAATACAATTTTGACCTCCTGATGATGAGCACATGTGCTCGAAACGTGTAGAGGCATGAAATAAAACTTATTGTGAAACAAAATGTTGTGCATCAAGTTGGTTAAATACTGAGATAAATATGCTGAGATGCACGGTCAAAAAAACGTCAAAATATCAACTACATGTTTCGGCCACTAATTGGCCTGATGATGGCCAATTATTAGCTGAAACATGTAGTTGATAATTATTGTACCAATTGTTGCTAATATAGTTTTGTTCTGACTGTATGTCTTATTGCATATTTTATGATTCCATACTACATACATACAAAATACATACGAGGGGGTGCTGATAAATCCTTAGCCCGACCTACTTCCCGATATCGTAGGACGGAATCGAGCGAGTCGTTGGAAAGAGGGGTCTGTTCATGTGCCGAATTGCAAATCTTTTCTTGTTACAGAGGCTGAAAGGAAGCATGTCAGGCGACGCGCGCGATTTCAATAACATGAAGACGAGAGCTGCCATCAAGTTTTTTTTTTCTGCAAGGCAAAGCGCCGAAGAAATTCACGTTATTCTGATAGAAACATTAGGGAAACATGCACCATCTTATGCCACCGTCAAAAACCGGTTGGCCCAATTTAAACGTGGTGATTTTTCCACCTGTGACACGCTTCGTTATGGACGACCCAAAACAGTGACCATCCCGGAGATTATTGATCAAATTCACGAGATTCACAAGCTAATGTTGGAAAACCGCCGGATTTAGGCTAAATCAATAGCTGAGCAACCGGGCACCTCACGTGAGCGGGTTGGGTCCATCATTCATGAAGATTTGGACACGCGGAAGCTCTCCGCGAAGTGGGTCCCGAAATGCCTGAACGCGGATCAAAAACGTCAACGGTGCCAGTCGTCTGAGCAAATTTGGAATTTTTTTCGGCGCGATCCAAATGATTTCCTGTCGCGATTGGTGACCATGGAAGAAACCTGGTTATATCACTGTGACCCGGAGACAAAGAAACAATGACTGGAGTGGCGGTATAGCGGTTTACACCGCCCTAAAAAATTCCGAGTGCAAAAACTCGCTGAAAAAGTTCTCCCCTCGATTTTTTGGGATCAAGACGGCATCCTCTTCATTGATTATCTTCTAAAGGCCCAAACTATCAATGCGGATAATTACTCATCTCTGCTGGTGCAATTGAAGGACATTTTGAAGGAAAAATGCCGCGGAAAGGTCACCAAGGGGATCTTGTTCTTGCACGATAATGCCCCGGCTCATCGGGCACTTTCAACCCAAGCCTAACTGGGCTTTCAATGTCTTGAGCTCCGTCGGACTAACACCTGTTTCCGTGGACTGAAAAAAAACGTATTGAAAGGTCGCCATTTTTCGTCCGACGCGGAGGTCATTGCTGCAGCGGAGACCTGGTTGGACGGACAAACTTCTGGAATTTTTGAGTGGCTTTCAAAAGTTAGAGCAACGGGCTAAGAAGTGTATTGAGCTTCGTGTGGAGTATGTTGAATAAATCCCGAGTTTGGTCGCTGTAGCTTTTTCCTTCTTGGTCGGGCTGAGAACTTATCAGCACCTCCTCGTACATACATACATACATACATATACGTACATACATACATACACACGTACACACATATATACACACATACGTACGTAATACATACGTACATACATACATATATGCATACATACATACACACATACATATATATATATACATACATACACACATACATATCTACATAAATACATATGTACACATACATACATACACACATACATACCTACATACACACATACATACCTACATATATACGCACATAAATACATACATACACACACATATACATACATACACACGTAAAAACATATATACATACATACGTACGTAATACATACATACATACACACACACACACACATACATACCTACATACATACATATGTACACACATACATACATACATACATACATACACACACACACACACATACATACCTACATATATACGCACATACATACATACATACATACACATATACATACATACGTACGTACATACATACATACGTACACACATATATACATACATAAGTACACACACAGACATACATACATACACACTGTTGACTGAGCCTGTGGTTGTACGTCGGAGGCAGGAATGTTTACAGTGTGATCACCAACAGAGTTAGGGATATCATGACATTTTGCACGAACCGCCACCTCCTTGCTTTCCCATCGACTGGAGTCCAAACATTGTTTAATATAATTTAAGTTAATTTTATTTAATAAGGGGAATACTAATGACGATCCCAGTAGGACTCGTCTGGACGAGTGATCAGCCCGTTGCAGAGACCTCTGCCTGACAACACGCAACAATCACAAGAGACAAACAACCATGCCTCTGGGGGGATTAGAACCCAAAATCTTTTTAAGCGAGTGGCCGCAGACCTACGCCTTCTAAGGCGCGGCCACTGGGACCGGGTCTTAAACCGTTAAAGACAACATTACTTCGATAGTTTGAGTTTCATAGAAGCGTGTGAAACTATCCAATGCCAGTTTGAAGAAAATTTTGAGTTCTGAACTGTTTCTTATTGAAATATATGTCGGCATACTGCTGTACCCCTATACCCCACATAGGGCACACGCACACGACGTAAGACAGTGGCAAAGAATTTTTGTCGAGAAGACTGAAGGCAGGGGAAATACCTAGTGCTCGCAAGCGTGAATGCAGACGATCTAGGTGACCGTGCGGCCTAAGAGATAGGTCTGCTACCGCTAGTCTGCTGGGATCGCGGGTTCGAATCCCGGTGAATTTATGGGTGTTCTTCTTTTGTGTTTGTTGCTTGTTGTGCAGGTAGCGGCATTTCCGACGAGCTGATCGGTCGTTCGAAGGAGTACTACCGGGTGTGTGTGTCTAATTGTGTGTGTGTGATCTAGATATTCAACAATCTGGCGGTCTAGCCGAGAGACAGACTGCTGCGCCATAGAAAAGGTAAGGGTAAATGTGAAAAAAGAATGAATTTTAAAGGAACTTGGACGTTACTAATTTTTAAGCGCGTTCGCAAAATTGCGAAAAGCAACTATAAGTTTCGTTATGTCTGTCCGTCTGTCCGCATGGAACAATTCGGCTCCCACTGGAAGGATATTAATTACATTTTATATTTGAGGGTGTTTCGAGAATCTGTCGAGAAAATAAAAGTTTCATTAAAATCGGGCAAGGATAAAGGCTACTTTACATGAAGCTTTATCACATCTCGCCCATTTCTTCTTAGAGTGTTTCAGACAGATTTATAGAGAAAATCAAAACACACATTTTGTGTTCAGTAACTTTTTTTTTCGAAAATCGTACCGTTTATGAGATAATGTGAAAACATCTTATAGAGAGTGGCAGCCCACAGAAGACAATATGCTGCATGTGCATTGCATGCTGGATACCTAAGGCTACAAACACACACTCACACTGCGCAATACTCGTACTCACTACCACTGCAACAATGGTTGTATGAGCGCGCCTCAGTGTTAAGTTATACCTACACTGCCTGTCATTTAAACCTTACAGAAATGAAACAAGTACTTAACCAATTAAAGGACAATGTGTATCATCTGCTGTAACTTTTCAAAACTTTGCATTCTGTCCGTACAGTGAATTTTTCTCCCACAATTCTAACAACAAACATCGATCATTTTCCTAAACATTACCAAGTGATTGATCTTTGTAATAGAGACGGACTGTGATCTCTGTGAGGTACGGACGGAATTTCGTATGTAATTTAAAGATAATTTGTATTCTTTAAATGGTTAAATTTACTCGTACGCAACGTACAGGGTGTGGTTTAGGAAGGGGTAAATACGTCGAAACACGACTGTCTTTATATCCTGTTTATTATGTTGGCGACGACATGTTTCGTCCACTGTGGGCCATATTCAGGTCACAAAAATGTATAATGAGGAAAAACTATACAATGTGTGATCATTAGTAGAGGTATATATATTCTAAACTAAACGACAACGAGATCTCTTTGAAAGTTTAGAATATACACCTCTACTAATGATCATACACTGTATAGTTTTTCCTCATTATACATTTTTGTGACCTGAAGTTGACTCACAGTGGCCGAAACATGTCGTCGTCAGCATAATAAATAGGATACAAAGAAGTTGTGTTTTGACGTACCTACCCTTCCTCAATTGCATAACACAAAAGGGGCCTGATGCACCTAAAGGGTATAGATTGTAGATTATCCAGTTAAAAGTTGCTGATACCTGGCTGTACTGATTGTGGATTTGGTTCGTCCTTAATATTTTTGCACGTTGTACTGAACGAGCACAAGTTTCAGCTGCCTAGGTTACGTTGTTTATATACAGAGTGATTATACACATTCAGTACACTTTTTAACAATTACCATAAAATAGAAGCATGTAATGAAGTTTAGATTAAAAATTCAAGTGTATTGTGATGTTACGTCTTATTGGTACTCAAGTGGTTACAGAGTTTCAAAAAAATCGTACCTTCTTCGATTTCATTGAAAGGCAATAATATTGGATTGCTGACGATTCGGCTCAAGCAAGAAGATAATTTGAAATGTCTACAACTACTTAGCAGTATATACCACGTAATATCTTATAAAACGCGAATATTCAAGAGTCAAGCTTTGTGAAACCCACGTCTCAAAATTTATATCGGTAACTTCCCACCTTAACATTAGATTTACAGTTTTTCCTTAAAAATCACGCGCTATAAGACATTTTATGGAGGGGAATTTTTGTCTCAATGTTTGTCGAGAAAAGGTAAGGTAGATTCTTTAGGAGAGAATTTCCGAACATCCTGTATAAGATGATCAGCACATACTAGTAGTGTTCTTGCATGAGAGGCTGATGTGTAATGGTGATGAATTTAATCTAGGATATGGAATCAAAGCACAGATCGATAAGAAAGGAAGCATGTAAATTATTCACACGTCTTTGTTTTCTTCTAACTTTCAGCATCATCTGACTGAATGAACATCCTTTAAAGTTTGCAATACTGCAAGTTGGGCATGCTGGTACGCTCTTTTCGACAGATCGATATTGCCGCCGCTGGTACGCTCTATTCGATAGATCGATCTTGCTGATGCCTGCCATTACTTAGAAAGTGGTTCACGAGCGTAAAAGTAGTATTCGCTGTAATTCAGCAGCATAGTAGAATTAACAAGGATCAGACTCTCACCCTTAAAGAATAACTCGGTTTCAACCCCGACAGTACATAGTACAAATGATGCAATAAATTCCACTACCCCAGATAATAGTAAATTTTTTCTCCGGAGAAGTTTCCTACATTGTGCTCTGCTAAAAAAAAAATTATTGATTCAGTACATAGTATAAGGTATAATACAAATTAAGAAGGTTTTCGGTATTAAATTTTCTCCTCCGTCTCTTTTAGATGATTTTCACCGTGACATTGCTTTTCCTTAGGTTTGAATCAAGGGTAAGATTTAATAGGTTACACAAAGGATTGGGAACAAGAAAAAAAGGGGAGATCATCCAGTGTGTTTACTGGGGTGAGGGAGCTACAATGGGGCTACCGAAAGAAGCTTCATCGATACACTTTATTTTAAGTTTCCCTCAAGGTGTTAACCTCCCTCCTCCAGTCCACATCCTCTTATTTTACCGCAGTCACCTAGTCATTTTCTTCGCAAGCAAGGGCGATAACCTTCTCTAGTGACAAGCGCTCTGGAAATACAAGTGTGTGCTAGGGGGCGCTGGAAGCAAAAACTTGAAAGCTTCGAGTAACGTCACCATCACCACCCATTAGATTGATGTGACCTTAGTAGAGAAAGTCATATTACGCCTTTGTCAGGACAGTAACACAACTCAGAAATTCTCATTTTCCATATAATCAGCCCTCCGCAGAGACGATTCAGTGATGCGGAGTTTCCCAAGCCTTTACTTACACTAGTGTATGGTTCCAACAAGGTTGTGCAACATCACATACACCTAGGATTTCCATGGATATTCCTCGGATTACCCCACCCCCTAGGGCGACTCATTTTTAGATTCGGAGATACTTTTTTTTTAGAGTCTATGATTTCCGGACTTGACAACATGTACCAAGCTAATGGTTCGTATTTTCCAGACACGTCCAACAATGTATGAGAAATTGAAGACAAGAATTTGGCAAGAAATAATCACTGTCTTACAGCAATAGCTACAGGACGCAAAGCCTTAGATGAAGAAATGTAGTGCTTGTTAAGGGTGCCACCTGACAGTCTCCGTTTTCAAGATATATGTTATTTGTGTGTGCACAAGCAATATTCAAAGTCTTATGGCTACTCTTCTATAATTATCTCACCGCCTGTGGGGTTAATTTTAAAGAATGTCAAATAAAAAAAATTGTCAGCTCTTCCTGCTGCATCCTGTGCATATAAAACTACAAAATCACACCTCTTGCCTTCCAGGCAATATTGAAACTATTTTCTCTTACAAACTTTGTTCAATTGCGGTCAAAGTTCACAATTTTGAATTTTGTCGCTTTTCGCTGTAAGATGCGAAATGCCACACAGCAACTCGCTATTGGCCGATGCCTACTGCTAGAAACTGCTTTCGGCAGAGTATATAAGGCCTGTGTCTATATTCGTTGCAACAAAAGCAGCGTGTAAGTAAACTGACGGAACATCAACCTTTCAATGACCCTGGGATTGAAACTCGGCAACTGCAGCTCATGAACGGAAGGGAGTTAATCGAGAGTAAATTTAAATGCATTCGCGAAATAAGAGTGCACCGAGGCTGGTAGTGTGTGAGGAATCCAAGGTCCATACAGTGCACCGAGGCTGGTAGTGTGTGAGGAATCCAAGGTCCATACAGTGCACAGAGGCTGAAAATGAAGGGCTGTAAAGTCCGGCTCGCTTGACTTACGGAGCTCAGAATACTGGCAGAGAGAAACATCGCGTACAGAGCCAGGAGCTGGCTTTAACGTCTGATTATTTTCTAGGTTATTTGAAGGAATTTCCGGCGTCTCAGGCTATGCAGCTTCAAGTGATGGGATGAAGAGGTTGTAGAGGATCTGGAAGGAAGCGGTCGTGGTATAATGGAAATTCTACCTTGATATTTGTCTGGAGGGATTGAGGGAAACCAGTAAAACACCAGTTAGGACACCCGGAATCACGTCTGGGATTCGAACCAGGTACCTCCTTAATACAAGCCTGGATAATTAACTGCTCTAACCTTTTCCTTTATCGTGATGCTGACGACGCCAAACAAACCTCATGAATAAGCCTAACACATGATTTTCTCTCTTATCTACACATTTTTAAAACATCATCCACGTAAATTTGTGCCCACTGTCTGTTTTATGGGGTTCGAAGAGTATCTCCTCCTTTCTGATTATGTTCCTTTATTGTCTTTCGTTTCAATAAATCTTTTCTTCCCTTTACGTTCTCATTTCCATACCCTTCATATTACACTTTCCTCTCTTTCACTATCCTTTTCTCGCCTCTTTCCTATTTTCGTGTGTCTGCAGTTTTACATACTGATTCTAATCACGGTTCCCTGCAAATTTCCATTAATTTTCAGCAAGTGGAATAAATAATACAAAGAATACAGACAGAAAATATTGTGTAATATAGCAGGGCCTGTGAGAAAAGAGATAGACATAAATGGTACAAAATGGAATTTCATACACAGAAGAATTCGAGGACAGAAGAGCGGCTCTTTCATTTAACGAAAGTGGTTTTATTTATACATTCGCGTAGCATAAATTTAATTTAATACAAAGTATTAGCGAGCGAGGAGTAAAGAGAGTATTAGGCCCTAAGCGACAGACAGTAAGTGTAAGGTGGAAAGACTGTAGGATGAGCTTTGTAATGGTCTTTTTTTGCGTTGCGGCCCAACGCGGGCCAGGGCCTCCTCATTCTTGAGGTTTCTAGATCACACACAACGACGCACCACAGTCGGTAGGACTCCTCTGGACAAGTGCTCAGTTCGTCGCAGAGACCTCTGCTTGGCAACACATAACACTCACAACAGACATCCATGCCTCCGGTGGGATTCGAACCCACGATCTCAGCAGGCGAGCGGCCACAGACCTACAACTTAGACCGCGCGGCCACTGGGACCGGCAGTGGTTTTGTTTATCAAACACTGTTATAAT
>Ga0123352_10014770_pt1 | contig 12439 bp, 5 predicted proteins | sample TergutLab28metaG_FD_89700 | JGI IMG/M metagenome (GOLD analysis project Ga0123352, IMG submission 89700) | Labiotermes labralis P1 segment gut microbial communities from Petit-Saut dam, French Guiana - Lab288 P1 | ecosystem: Host-associated > Arthropoda: Insects > Digestive system > Gut ... | reverse complement strand
CTGCAGAGGAAGCATCCTGCATGTGAGTTTTTCTTAACAGGGCTGTTTTACAGGGAGGGGTTGTTAGCACCTCGCCCAACCCCCAAGCTGGAGGACCACCCCTTGTTGGCTGTCCACGACTGCTTATTCAATTTATTCGCAGCTACCCTCAATATCGGAGGCCGTTCCTCTATCCATAACCTGAGGACACGCCATGCCGTGGTGACAGGGACCCACTACATGGAGTACTATCTACACCAGATTTAAACAATGACATCAGTAATCCTTACAAATTACAAATTTTAAAACAGAACCAAGACATTACTATTCTTCTGTCTTTTTTCAGCCAATATTATTTCTCAAACTGTATGTTGTTATTGCCCATAGAGCATAAAAAGAGCAGCAAGTGCTGGGATGCAATCTGCTTCCTTGACCAATCAGATGGAGACGTTTTTGTCCATCACACGCATTCCTGGCATCCCGGGAGCTGATAAAATTATATCAGGTTTGTTGTGCCCCTGTCTTTATAGTTGTAAATAGGGCGTGTAGCTATATTGTTACACCAACATGTATTTTTGATTGGAAATGTAAATTAATATAGTGATGATAAAGTATATGTTATTTTGAATGACAGTATAACCAATATTCAGTATTCAACTTTATAAGGTATTCTATCATATTTGCAAGGAAAAATCCATGTAAGGTTACTGTGTTCAAATTGGATGAGGAGGGAAATTGCTCCTTGCTAGAAAACAGTTAATTACATACATTTTTACTGAATTAAATAATATAATATAAAATGATATATATTTTTTTTGTGGTCTGCACACGTCTGTATTTGTATCTTACTATTCTTCAGTTCCAACAGTTCGTATCATCTAACTACAGGGCGTTCCTTTTATCATGTGTTTGAGCACTGCAGCTGTCACTGAGTATCCCAGCCAATCCAATTAACTTACCATGCTCAGGTTCACAATTTAAGGGACATGCTTTAGTTTGCTATATATCTCACTAACCCTTTTAACGCCGAGTTAAATCCTATCTGCCCTTTGCTAGCATTATTCGGAGCTCACTATATTCTCCACATTAGCAGGTAAAGGGTTAAATAAGGAATTCATTTCCTATTTTCTTATGCATGCTCACTCAGAGGGTTTTGTTGTTTCAAAGTTCTCTGATGTTTTTGTATCACAGAATTGTTGCTAGATAGCACAAGACATCTGAAAGTTTTTTTCTCTGAACTAATGTTGTGTTTAGTTCAATTGATTGTGGGTGTTATTCACCATTAACCTGCCTTCTCCTGTATATGAGAAGTCAGTTGTTCAGTAAATTGAGTGTTGTCTTCGCTTTTCTGCGATGTTATGCAGCATTGACTGGTAGTTAGTTATTGATTTTTCAGGATATTCCATGAGTCCCATCTTGAAGGGTGTTGACGCTACATGATGGGACATATAGGCCATCCCAAAACATCTGTGACTAACTGCCCATCACTGCTACATAGCATCCCACAAGATCGAAGACCTTATTTTCACTGTGGTGGAAGCCTGATATCATGCAAATTGTCTGTTCATTTATATGTTACAGTTTTCCATCATTTGCAATATTTCAGTAATATACTTTCATTTATTAATTGTTTCATTAGAACATACATGTTCAATTGGAGGAAACTGTATTTGTATGCGAGTGGCCAAGGATTAGAATGTTATAAGTCATCATTAAGTAATTTTACTTGTTCATGACAAAAAGTGTGCTGGAACTGCCATTGATTGGGAGCATATTTTGTCAGTAGAATCATTACTTGAAATATTAATGACTTGTTAGTGAACATAGAGTTTGAAAAGTGCAGCTAGAAGAAGATTCCAAGATTTGTGGTTCTCACATTGGTGTTGTTCTGGGTTGTGGTGCTGTGTTGCTGGATGAGTAGGGAGTTGCTGACCTGTTGATACATTATCACATCTTCTAAGACTTCAGTCTTTGGATAAGGATTTTTCAGGCCTTTTTTCATTCACTAATAAATAACATAGATACTAAAGGTCAAATTTGTTGGTGGTAAGATGATGCATGAGGTTAAAAATTATAAAATTTTGATAAAGTGCAATATAAAATGTGTGTGTGTTTGTGACTGTGAGTGTGAGTGTGTGTGTGTGAGCACACGTGTACATGTGTGCTTGCATACTTGTGCTCATATGCATGTTGTGCTTAGAGAAAGCAAATGATTAGTGTGAGTGCACACGCCTGCTCTGATTAATAAAGGGGTCATTGATTGTTGAATTACTTGGATGAGTTATTAAATAAGCATGACAGGCATACTGTAATGTAATATATACAGGGGTGCTGATAAGTCCTTAGCCCGGATTGATAATTCTTATGTGAAAATTAAACACATAAGTTGTCTTTCAACCCTCTAAAGGTTCTCAAGAGTCTGCAGCAAGCATATACTATTTGATCTGAGCAGTAGATTAGCTTCGGACGACACTGTTGATTTCGTCATATGACATGGGGGAAGTGGGTTGGGCTAAGGACTTATCAGCACCCCGGTACATACAAAGACGCTAGGACTGGTCATTTGCAGTTTTCTTTTCTTTTTAGAGTTTCCTCACGAAGCCGCCATGCTGCAAGGTGTTGACAGTAACATCACAATGGCAGCGTTAGACGTGGCACTAACTGTTGGTGCAACATACGAACATTCTGCCAGTCTTCTGGATGTGGCGTGTAAACACTGTGATATTTTGCATGAAGGCTCAAGCTCCTCAGATACAAGTGGCACAAAATATCGACCTAGAGATGTTATTCCAGGTTGTATCCAGTTTACAAAGAATGTAATCAAACTTCTGAAAGAGGCAAACAAATCACAGTCTGAGAGCAGTGTTTTACCTTTGAGTGTTTCCCTTTGTGATCTTATCAGCTCAGGTTGTCTTCCTCTGTCACTGAGAGCTATGAAGGATTATATTGCTTTCTGGAACAGTTTGCATGAAGCAGCAGTTGAACTTCAAGCAGCTTTGGATAGTGCTGACGACAAGAAAATACAGAGTGATTCTGTTCCACCATCCACATCAAGTGCATCTGAAGATGGCTCTGCTGTGAAGCCACTCATTGCTTTCAGGACGCTGTCAGAGATATGTACAGGTAATATAATGGTACATGTATGGAAATTTGATTTTACACATGAAATGGCTTAGTCTTATAATAAAACCAACTAGATGCACTAATTTCTCAAATTTATTTTTGAAATAAAACTCTACATGTTTCGGACAGTTCCTCTGTCCATCATCAGCAGTTTTTCGCTGCACACACAGCAATGGTATATGTCATACAGGTTTGCTGACAGTTTTGCGAGCAGAATCAGGATGGAACTGATCCTGCTCGCAAAACTGTCAGTAAACCTGTATGACATATACCATTGCTGTGTTTACAGTGAAAAACTCCTGATGATGGACAGAGGAACTGTCCGAAACATGTAGAGTTTTATTCCAAAAATAAATTTGAGAAATTTATGTGTCTAGTTGGTTTTATTATAAGAATTTATCATGATGCATGGTCACCTGAATGTCAAATACATGAAATGGCATTGTGATCACATGTATACAATATAAGTATGGGAGTCTAGCACCTTCAGGACCAAAGTATTGGCGGATGTCACAGTGTTCCAGATGTTAGAATGTTTTATCTAAAAATCTTGTGGACAGACATAACCATTTATTTTGTTTTTCTATTTTCCCCATTGCACCTTCAAGCCATTTTTGTCACTGCTTATGTAACGTGATGTGTATATAACCCATGCTGGGTGGGGGGCAGGAGGTGGGCAGATTGGGCACGTTCCTACAACATGGTAGTAACAGAAGGCCAGACTCTCAGAATTAGTGCCAGATGTCGCCAGTTGATTGAGTTCTGCAATGTAATGAGCCTCCTAGTCACTTTTCAGTTAATAAAGCTTTCCAGAATATCCGTTGTTGGGTATCACAGCTTTTAATGTCCCCCGTTTTGTGCATGAAGTGGTGTTGTGATCATAAACATATATATATATATTGTCTAATGCTTAAGCAGCTACTGGATACTCACTAGTTTGTTAAGTACTCATCCTGCAATGGAAACCCAAGATCATGCGTACGTTACTCCATGTAATGTGCCTCACATCCTCGTGACCTAGTTCCTTACTTAGCATTTTAGCATTTTCCTTCTGTATATGTCTATGATTTGGGAGAAATCTGTTGTGAGAGTATTTGCAACCAAACTTTTTATGTGAGTATCTTGTGGTACATATCCTTCCTGCCAATACTCTGAAATCACATTGCATAAGTTCATTAGTTTCAACATATTTTTTTAATCGCCCAAGAAACTCTGCATCGCCTGCTCTATATGTAACCACCCTACAGGAAGAGGAGTTGAGCTTTAATAGCAGTGCCAAAGGAACTGGGAAAATCTTGCATACATGATAAGATGGCACAACTGTTTGACTGTTGTGCTGTTTAATTAAATTCCAGGTTTATTGCTGAACTGTTGTCAGTTCCTCACCCCCCACTCACACCTCTTGCATCCATTAAAAAAATTGCTTTCTGATTAATTTTTCTGTGTTTTTGTCAGCTGTAAATTCTGTATATGTCAGACATACTTACACGTATTTGTTGTGTAGAGAGAAAAATGATGTACCATATAAAAGAAATGCAAAAAAGACAAAGACCCATTTAGTAAATTATACATAATAGTTTCTAGCTAAGTATGTAGAGAACTGCCTCAGTTATGTGTTTGTTGCAAGAAATGGTGTTGATAGGATGAAATATAGTTGTAGCTACATCATGAAGTCTTCTTATCCCTCTTTCTCCTTCTTTTTCCGTATCTTATGTCAATAGTTCCCTTTTGCTCGCAGATAGCAGCATTTACCAACTTTTGAAAGTTGTGGGAATGTTCCTGAATGTTAACAGTAAAAGGAAGAATTTTCCAGAGCTGTGGGTTGTACACTTTTCACAATTAACAGGGAATAAGATATAGCATGCTGAAAGAAAATATAATTCAGAAACTGCTAGTCTTTGAGAGGAAAATCTTAAGAGGAATATTTGGGTCCACGAAAGAAAATCAAGCATGGAGGATTAAAAACAATGAAGAAATGGACAAACTAATAAAGCAGGAAAATATAGTCAACTACATCAAAGCCCAGATACTAAGCTGGTTCGGCCATATACAAAGAATGCCTGAAGCCAGAGCAACTAAGAAGATATTTAAATGAAATCCCTTAACCACGAGACCAAGAGGAAGACCCAAATGTAGATGGGAGGACATCATACAGGACCTTGGTCAAATGAAGATCAAAAACTGGATAACCTGTGTCCAGGATAGAGCAAAGTGGAAGGATGTCGTTGAAAAGGCCAAAACCTCCAATTAAAGGAGGTTCAGCTCCTGAAGAATAAGAAGAAGAAGATATAGCGTGGATGTACTCACTTATCATACTGAAAGGTTTAAAGAATTTGTGTCTCTGCAGATATGTGTGTAAGAGGAAGGAAGTGCTTGCTCTAATATTTTTTGTACCTGTGCACAAATTGTGGGGACAACTGTACTAGGACTAAGATGAAATGTACTGCTGCACATGAAGTAAGCTTTTACTTTAATTTATAATTGTTCTCTACATTTTTTGAAGGCTGTTTTTATTTGTAGGTTACATAGGTAATGGCAGAAGTGGTGGAAATTATATATATTATCTGCAGCAGGTACATACATACCTGAAGTTGGTCACATCGCTACTGCAACAGAACCTTCCCACTGAGACAGGTATGAATTAATTTTATAGTGTCATATTTGTGTCATGCTGACATATTTATTAGTCTAATGTTGCATAGGAATTTATATTACTGGAAATTAACTTTTTTTTTTATCGTTTCACCGTGCATTCTGTAGATTATTTAATTACACACACCGACACATGCACATTTATATATATTATTTTAGAAGTCCAAAATTTACGTTAAAACACTTAAAATGCTCCTACATGTTTTGATCAGATGATCATCATCATGGGGCATATACTGTTCCTTGCTAAAGTTATAATTTAAAACATTCAGTGAATTACTTTGTTATGTTAATTTGGTGCTGTGGCAGCGTGTCGTGTGTTGTGTGTGAGTCATATGCTGTTTGGAATGAGCCTGGTTATGGTTGTGTATCGTGTGCTATGCAGCGTGAGACTGGTTATGGACTGGTTATGGATCCATAACCAGCATATGTGCACAACCATAACCAGGCTCATTCTAAAGAGCGTACAACTCACTCACAAAAACATGACATGCTGCCACAGCACCAAATTAACATAACGAAGTAATTCACTGAATGTTTTAAATTATAACTTTAGCAAGGAACAATATATGCTCCCTGAGGGTGATCGTGTGATCGAAACATGTAGGAGCATTTTAAGTGTTTTAATGTAAATTTTGGACTTCTAAAATAATATATGTATATGTGCATGTGTTGGTGTGTGTAATTAAATAGTAAATGAACACTTTGTGTGTTTATACCAGGCACAGATAAATGGTGTACTTACTAATATTTATGTATTAATTAATTTTTTATTCTAACTTATGTCCTTGGGGGTAGCGATATAGGCTAAAACCTGTCAGAACAAAATAAACTATAGTTGTTACTTGCAACTTGTGTTTATGTAGTTTGTTTGTGCTTTCAATGCATATGTGGTCAGTGCTGCCACGTAATAAGATATATGTGTCTGTGAAGAGAAATTGAAATCATTTTAGAAACTAGTGTAATGTTGTTCGTATGTTGGAGTTTCAGTGTTAGATAATTAGTTACTGTTGGAACTGGTACGAGTACTGTGGTGTGATGGGTTTTGTAAAACAATTTAGCGTGGCAGGTATAGGTTAACCTCAACCCAGAACAGGCCATGAAGGCCCAGAGGTAGGGGAGAGGTAGTGCTGTACTCTTTCTTTACTAGATAGGGGCGAGTGGTTGACACATGCCCCATCCACTTTACTCCCGTCCACGGCCTGGTACCCACTGTATGGGACACCACTTATATTCATTGTTGGAGTTAATACAATTAGATGTGTGAGCTGTCACATCGGTGTTGCTGCAGGTTAAAGTCTTGTGGGATGTGACTTCATGTCATTTGGGTGAGTAGTTCATGACGTTTTGAAGGCATTGTGGTCTTTCAAACTTTAAAGAACTACAAACCCAGTAACATAGCAGATATCCCAACACACTTCAACTTCCATGGTTAAGTGTATGTGCAGAGGACAAGTGGTTGGCTTTTGCGAGACAGAAGTGAAAATGTTTGTTCCATCAAGTGCTGTGATTTTCGTGACTAGTTGCGGAACTAGGTGGGCTCTGGTTCATTGAGTTAGTTGGTTATTTAAATGTGTATACCGAAGGAGTTTAAAAACAGTTGGTGACAGTAGGAAATAATTGCCTTCTAGAATATGCAGTGTCACATCTCAGAAGACCACAGTCTTATATTTTGCATTATTCGCCAAGAAGTGCAGTCCCCACCGCATTACTTTGCGGTGTCCATTGACTTGATTGTTTCCTTTCTGATCTCAACTTGTAACGCTTGCAACTAAAATCCTCTTGCCACTCAGTTTGTCTATACTATTTCCCCTCGCTGATTTTGCATGCCCCTGCTGGGAAACACGTGCTCTGCATTAAGGAGACAGTCTTGCGGGACATGATGCTTTGTCTTGGGCAAGTAGTTCCCAACATTTTGAAGAGTCAGAGTGCCTTCATCTGCACGGTCAAGGAGTCATCTAGGACTACTTGACTTATGAAGATGCTGGCACTCTGATCCTTGGAAGTGTCAGACATTCTTAGATTTGAATGTTCATAACTACTTGATTGGCATGCCTTCAAGATGCTGGGTACTGCTCTCCCAGGTCACACCACCACATCCCATGACATTCAAATCTCCAGCAACACTGCTGTGATGAGAATCTAGAATCTTACATGTTCTGTGCATTGCTTCTATGAATTTCTCCACCTGTATCATACCCTCTATTAATAGTAGCACCAGTTATCACTTCTTTGTTTCCTGTGCTGCCCACGGTAATGAAGTTGTAAGATTTTTACGTAAATGGTCACTTGTTATTGGCCTTTATTCATGTCTTCAGTTTGGTAAATTATCCTGCACTATTTCAACATCAAGTCTCTTTTCAGAGTTGTCCGCATGTAATTTGTTAACTGTTTTGGTCTGTTCTGTTCTGGTTTTGATTTTCATTCACTGTGACAAACCCACATTGTTGTGCTTTATTACAGCGCACCTCACTACACTGGCAAGACCTGTGAACTATTTTGATGTTTTCACCAGTAGCCTGATGGTGCTGCTTGGTCAGCTGGTGTTTGAATACCATATAGCTCCATCACACTTGGAACCTGTTGCTCAGAAGTTGAACCTGAATCTTGTGTACAACATTGTCTGCAATTGTTGCCCAAAAATTCCCAGTTTGCTTCCAAACATTGCACTGAATTTTGGAAATGGATGTGGGAAGAACTGGGGAAAAATTGTTTTGAATAATTCCAGAGTGAGTATGTGCAAATGAGTTGTCTTAAAATGTTCTCTCCTTATAATTGAGACAAAGGAGGTTCTGTCTATAACGTTTAATATTAGTAAAGTGTATGTTTTTAAGTTGAATGTGTTAAGTCATGTGTGTGTCTTATTGAGATATCAGATTCTTAGATCTTCAAGAAAGTACAGTTATAATACATGGTGCAGTTAGTTTCTGGACTGACTGCAGGATGCAACTACTGCAATTAACATATGCTTCTATCATTAGGCATAGGTGTGTGATTATGCATTGATGTCTTGTTAAGTACAGGCTGGGATAGCTCAGTCAGTACAGTGACTCGCTACGGGCTGGATGGTCTGGGGATCGAATCCCGTTGGGGACAAGATTTTCCACACCCTTCCAGACCGACTCTGGGGCCAACCCAGCCTGCTATACAACGGGTACCGTGTCTTTCCTGGGGGTAAAGCGACTGGGGTGTGGCATTGACCACTCACCCCCCTCTAGCGCCAAGGTTAAAGAAAGAGTAGAACTGTACCTCTACAACACCTCTGGGCCTTCGTGGCCTGTTATAGGGTGAATTTTACCTTTACTTTTACCTTGTTAAATACAAGTGTGTGTTGCATTTGCAAATGGAAGACTTGAAATAACAGGAGGTTTGCTTCACATTTTGCTTTAAACTGGAGGAAAATGCTGCTTTGGAGAGCAGACAGTTTGAAGAACAAAATGTTTTCTGGTTTTCCAAGTTCAGAAGCAATGTGAAGTTGGTTGAAGACACTGAATGCTCAGGATGTCCATTGACAGGCAAAACAGGAGGAAATATAGATTAAGTGAAGTATTTTGACCTTGAAACAGCAAAGATACTAATCCATGAAGTTAACATGATGCCCCTCACCCCCTTCTAGTGCCACGGTCAAGAAAGAGTAGAGCTATACCTCTACTCCCCCTATGGGCCGTACGGCCCGTACAGAGCCTCAGTGCCTGTACAGTAGAGCTATACTTCTACTCCCCCTATAGGCTGTACACCCTGTACAGAGCCTCAGTGCCTGTACAGTATAGCTATACCTCTACTCCCCCTATGGGCCATACAGCCTGTACAGAGCCTCAGTGCCTGTACAGTAGAGCTATACCTCTACTCCCCCTATGGGCCATACAGCCTGTACAGAGCCTCAGTGCCTGTACAGTACAGCTATACCTCTACTCCCCCTATGGGCCATACAGCCTGCACAGAGCCTCAGTGCCTGTACAAGGGTGAATTTTTACTTTTACTTTTTACGTTTGTCATAAAAACCGAACACTTGCTATGAATAGCAGAGCAAGGTTGGACGAATTTCCTTGTTCCCGAGCGTTTATGTGAATCGCGGCATAACTGTGATGTTTCTCGTCACATGCTTTTAAACTCACGCCTGAGAGACAGCGGGGCTCCAGTTCAATAGCATACATGAGGAAAACTCTATGCACGACGGACACAGGCTACAGACATTCACACACGTGTTTGTGCGCGTGTGTGCACCTTACGTGGCTACTGCATTATGTATCAGGGTGCGCCTCTATGACCACTGCACGCAGCTACCTTCGTAACAAGGAAAGTTCATGGATATGGAGGTTCCATTTTTTTTTACCAACCACAAAAGCGTTTAGAATCGAAAGGAGCTGAAGCGGGGGAAATGCTTAGTTAGGAAAATTGCAAAGCACGTGTTTGGACTAAGGACAAAGTCAACCACGGCTTAAAGCAGTAAAGTATTCCTGTTTAATACTGTAATTTATGTATTTTTATTGTTATATCTATGTATTCTTATTGTATGTTTATGTATCTTCATTGTGCCAGCTGGCACTCTTCGGCTACCCTGACAGAGGTTTATCCGTGCTTTTTCCTCAGTTCTAAGGCTGATGCCAGGGTTTAACTCGCAAAGACGGGGCACACACGGCCCGCATTCTTCCAAAAATGTTTGTGTTGTTCTATGTATTGTTTGTTTTGTGTCGTTCATGTACTGTTTGTGTGTAAATGTGTACTGTACTACTGCCACCAGGTGGCAACCCAACTGCAGTTTTAACAAATATATCATATCATATATCAAGCAAAGGCGACCGGTACTAATAACTCCGTTCAGGCTGCCCTAAAGTCACGTCAGGACGAAAACGTGTCTACACCCAAACACTCGTCGATTACCCTGGTATACACTTTCCAAGATCGTCCTCGCTTATAATAGTGCCAGGATGTAGTTAAAAATGGGTGCACGGATCACTTCACTCATTCAACGAAATTACACCCCTCAATACCGGAGGTCTTCAGCAAACCCTTCTCTTTTCAACCCCTACACATCCTTCATCCAAAGTGTTTCTTAATATCGGAATACATTTAAGATGGTAGCCTTTACCGTCAGTAGCTATACCAGAGGTAAAGCAATCCCTGTACAGGCTTGGACAGACCCTTAGTTTTCCAGGAAGTTGAGGCTCCCAGATTTCAAGACAGTCGACACTCGAGGGTGGTTAACGTTGTCAGCACCACACACTGGCCGCTTTTACACCCAGGAAATATTCTTGGTACTCATTTCTGTTGTGGGCCGGGTAACTCAGTCGGTATAGCGACTGACTACAGGTTAGACGGTCCGGGATCGAATCCCGGTAGGGACGAGATTTTCCGCCCGCCCAGACCGGCCCTGGGGCCCACTCAGCCTCCTGTACAATGGGTACAGGGTCTTTCCCGGGGGTAAAGTGCGGCCTGGGCGTGCTGCTGACCACTCATCCCTTTCTAGTGCCGCGGTCATAGAAGAGTAGAGCTATATCTCTACCCACCCTCTGGGCCACACCGGGCCTGTAACGGGAACACTTTACCTTTACCTTTTACTCATTTCTGTTAAAGTCTGAGTCAACCCCAGGGCCATAGTGCGGTCGGAAGGATTATGTCAATGAAAAATTGCAGTGACACCAACGAGAATTGACCCCGCGACCTTCCGGCTTGTAGCGCAGTGCCTCAACCAACTGCGCCACCTCATGCCCCTCAGTAGTTACAATCCTTCATACAAACACATCAAAACATTCAGCGACGACGACGACGACCAGACACATAATCTTAAGCACATCCTTAGATGTAGTTGTACGACATTCACATTCCGGATTTGTTCGGTGCACGGGAATCGAATGGCGTAAACTAACAAGGGACGAGGAGGTGTGATTGCTTAGTCGATGTGATTGCGAAGATGCAGACGTGCCCCGAACCTCCCTCCCCCAAACCCACCAACCACAGCCGTTAAGTACGGCCTGCCAACAGAAAAACCACAATAAAGAGGAATCGCGTGTGATGGGAACAAGAAAAAGTCCGACTGAAGTTCGCAAGAAATCCGAAATTAAGCACATGAAAATAAGTTACTCGAAAATTCGGCGGCTGAGCAAGTGATTAAAAAGAAAAGGACAAGCTGTCCATTGGCACTGCCTCTTTTAAAAGTCATATTCGGCATCTTTTATTAATTTGTACTCTGACCAACAAATGCACAATTATTTCACAAATTATCACACTGCTACATGTTTCGACACTATCGCGTCATCCTCAGGGAGTTTGTAGTCAATACCTTGCCAAGTTACACAAGTATTTCAAATGCAGCTGTTGGTAATTTAAATTTAAAATTTAAAATTATTTCAAATTGGTTTATGCTGTTGAAATCTTAATGTTTAAAATCTTTAAAATATTAAAATTTCCATATTTATAATATAATATAATATAATCTTAAGCTTAATATTTCAAATCTTTAAAATACTAAAACTGTCCTATTTATAATATAATTGTAATATTTTAAAGATTTTAAACATTAAGCTTAATATTATATTATATTATATCATATCGTATCATATGATATGATATTATATTATATCGTATCGTATCATATGATATGATATATTATATCGTATCGTATCATATAGTATTTTATCCTATCGTATCATATCATATCGTATCATATCATATATCATCATACCAT
>Ga0123352_10014764_pt1 | contig 12442 bp, 7 predicted proteins | sample TergutLab28metaG_FD_89700 | JGI IMG/M metagenome (GOLD analysis project Ga0123352, IMG submission 89700) | Labiotermes labralis P1 segment gut microbial communities from Petit-Saut dam, French Guiana - Lab288 P1 | ecosystem: Host-associated > Arthropoda: Insects > Digestive system > Gut ... | reverse complement strand
TATAAAAAGTCACATTAATTTCGCTGTACCAGTTGGGTATTGTGGCAGCATGCCGTGTTGTGTAATGTTATGTTGCGAAGAGTGTCCTGCTACGGATGTGCATTCTGTGCTTCGTTGCCTGATGATGGTCCTAGGACCGAAACATGTCGGAGCGTTTTAATGTTTTAATGTGTAAATTTTATAAATTTTATTTATGTGCAGTAGTTGGTATAATAATTGAGTAACTTATACTGATTCCTCTAGTACAAGGACTGCAAGTATGCTACCGTTTTCTAGAGTACTAATAAGGTAGCCAGCCAGGTGAAGAGATCCACTTGAATTGCAATAATTAGAGATTTCTTTTTTCAAAACGACACTATGCATATTTTCATGTGAATTTGAAAGCCATATGGAGGCATCTCATTGCTAAAAAAAATCTTGTTACTGCAGTGACAAAATTATCATAGAATTGACGAATTGAGAACTTGCGATAAGACTGGCCCCAAAACACGCAAACCACAGAACTGACTTGCGTGCCAGAAAGTTTAAGGTTGGGCTACGACAAAGTAGTTAACATGACGTTTCGAAAGTTACATTTTTAGATCAGAAATAGCTTTAGCTTCATTATTAACTGAAAATCGGTTTCCGAAATCACAGCGGTATTAGACGTTGTGGCTTTGAAGCGAAAATCGATTCTCCTCAGTGTCGAACTTCAGTGTCTAAAAGGGTTAATCTGCCTCCAAGCCAGCCACCACTTACATACGTGTGAAATTACACCGTGGGGAGGAGAATCACAGTTGAAGCAATTAGAATTCGTTCTCCCATTTGCTGGGAACGATTGAGCGTGTATCAGACAATGAGTTGATTACACGTGGTCAAACTTGACGAGAACTCCCGCGTAATTGGATGCGCTCAGTGAATTTAACCGAGGAATTCAACGGGATCCATAATGACCTGGTTTTCGATTTCCTCTAATTCAGGGGGCCAAATTCTCGCTTCCCAAATATCAGAGATTCTCTGTGCAATTAAATAAATATTTAAGTAACTATACTCAATTTAAGTAAAGAAATTTGGAGAAAACGCATAATTACGGGCTTCATAATTTCCGCTAATCAGCAGATATTAGGAAGAACAAATCAAGAGAGATGGTAAGAGCAAGGTAGGTTTTCAATATGCGAGATGTGATATATACAAAAATTTGGTCTACGTACCTGAAGAAAACGAACCGGTTGAATTACGCGGGCGCAAATCAGAAAATAATATTAAAATGGATAATAACAGATGAAGATAAAGTTGTCCCTATGCGCGTAATAAAAGCATATAGGGGAATGAGAGCATAGCTCCACTCATTTCTCAGACTTGGTGTTAGATAAGGGAGAGTGGTCAGTTTAACGCCCCGGCTGTTTTTCTCCCGGGAAAACAGCCCATTTTCCCATTACTTAAAACGCCTGGAGGGCCCTAGAACAGGCCTGGGCGCTTTGGAGAAGACAAAAATCCTGCCCCTGCACTATTCTACAGATTTCCAGACCTTCTTCTCCTCACTGCACCGACTGAGGTACCTTGGATATTAACAAAAGAATTCTGAATCGATAATGAGCCCCCACCCCCACTTCCGGAAAAGGAAGACTCTCAGCCCCAATAGACGACCTCTACTGTTCGCAGTGAGCCGAAACTACAGCTCTATGACATAAATTAAAAACACTACGATGAAGATCCAGTTGGCAGCTGAGTATTTTGCAAGTCAAAAGTAAGGCATAGGATCGTTAACTTTCCATTCCCTACCAAACACAGAACCCCAAAACGGAAGTTCAGTGCCCTGTAGAATGCAGAAGACAAAGAGAATGGGAGAAAGAAAACTGCTCTCTTCCGGGCTATTAAGCAAAGAGTAGTGACAGTTTCTTACCGACGTTGTCAAGGGTCAAGAATCCATGAAGGAATCTCGCAGAACGAAGATGGGAGACAGAATAATCATATAAAAATATTAAAAAATTGGCATTACATTTCAGAATTTTGATATCGAATTCGACAAAATGTTTCAGATAAAACCGAGGGACGTATCTATTGATCAGAACAGATGTACATGCTGCAAAAAAAGTAATCTATCAGGAATTTTGCATTTTTTTTATAGGCAGTATATTGCCGAAGTTTTACAGTTCTGATGAACCATCAACAGAGCATGCCTTACTATAATTCCATAAGAATTTCTCGGGCTGGCAGCCGCGTCAATTGGTTGTGAGCCGTTGGGCAGCTACCCAAAAGGGTAGAGATACTAGGTGTTGATCCGACGACTGGCACAAATCTGCCCTCAGTCCTTTGAGCCGCTGAACTCGGGATAATTAGTTCTTGTGGAGGATAAGTAATCCAATCAGGATACAGCACAAAATAAAATAGCAAAGTAATTGTATTAACAAGCTCAACATAGAGTTATAGGAAACAATGACAAAAGCAATGAAAATAGTTGAATAGAAAGATAATCCTTCAAACACGCACATAGCCGATCGTAGATCACGTAATACTAACATATGTCCGTCGGATAACGTAAGTTTACAATATATACCAGGAAACACAACCGACCGAAGAATAAGCACAACAAACAATACAAACATCGGCCCTCGTAAACTTACAACACAAATGCTCAAACCCATAGCCGATCGGAAAATACGTATTACAATTACATAATAATCGGCCGAAAATGACAATTATCGTTCGTAGAATACGTACAGTACAGAAAGCAATACTGTAACCAAATACTTCACTTCGACTCGTGTAACAAAATCAAAGTAATTCTACTCACGGGGAAGTAAACTCGTACAGTACCAGCCTCTCCCAAGGCAAACGCTAGGCAGAAGCCGGGGAACAACACCAAACATAACCGAAACTTCAATTTGGAAACATAAAGACCGAAACCAAACTTTTACCTCAAAACATATCCCAGACGTCTGCGTAGCCTTCTCGGAGAAAATAACTGGAGATGGAGCCTGCTGCTCCTGGCCCGGCCAGCAAGAGAACCCAGTAGTTGATGACATGAAACCAGGAAGACGAGTCCCGGACACGAAAATCAAAACCCATAAGGAAACCTCGGGGTAAACGCCCTCGCCTTTCACTTTCCCCAGAGTAGCCAATCGACAGACGGTAGCCTCACACGGGGAACGGTAAAAGGGAAAACAAACCGGTCATGGCTGCAAGGGGGGCAAGCTTTGAGCCGTGCCGAAGGCGAACGGCTCAGTTGAACTGCATTAAACCAGCGTTTCGAGAACCACCTCTGCTCTCGTATTCAGTTTCAGTTTCCTTGATGATAAGAAAATAATATATTGTTCTCGAAATGTAAGTGTACTTGCAGTTCAACCAACTGTCGCGGCTCTTGCCCAAGAACGTCTTCGTGACAGCCGTCATTTTATAAATCTGATGTTCATGTGACCGTGCATCACTGATACACTGATATAACCAGCCAACGAGATGCAACAATAACAAATTTTATTGATAATTACAATCAGCTCAACATGTTTCGGGCGATAATTTCGCCCATCCTCAGGAGCACTAGACTGTGTTTGCAGCTTGTGGTATAATGTACCGGCAATGTTGCTTGCTGGCAGCATCGCCACTGCTTTATACCACAAGCTGTAAACACAGTCTAGTGATCCTGAGGATGGGCGAAATTATCGCCCGAAACATGTTGAGCTGATTGTAATTATCAATAAAATTTGTTATTGTTGCATCTAGTTGGCTGGTTATATCATTGTCATTATATAACTTGCTATAACATTCATATACTAAGTGTGTTTGCTATACTCCCCATATATGCACTTAAAATACGCAGTATTAATTATATTTCATTTAATTGTGCTACAGCTGTCTCTTTGAACTGTTAAGAAATATAACTTTCTGAATACAAGTTACACACCTTTACCGTGATATTTCCTGTTCTTGTTGTTTTTGTGTGCGATCTAGAAATTTCAACAATGAGGCACACTAAACCCGAGTCTGCCTGTTGCGCCACAGAGAGAAAAAAAGTTATAAAACAAATGACATCAGACGTTACGACACTTCCTCAACATCCAGTGACTTTCCAGAATATGGCCAGTGCATAATTGTGAGACATCTTACAAACTCGTCGGGGAGGGGTAGGGGGCAAACTTTCCACTCCTGAAGGACCCAGTTCTGTTCTGCGCGTCTGCTGATGATTTATGCAAGAACAGCTGCACAACCTGACTTCTGGTTTTGCCAATATCCGTCCTCCATCTCGACGGCACGATGAGTCAGTCGAGCCCTAGCGCCACGTTCTGCCGGATGTTCGAATTTAAGCAAGAGGCTGAATCCGTACAACTGCATGTTTAGAAAGGAAACCGCAAGTACCAAGCAGTTCCATTTCTGTGGAAATCTTATACGAAATAACATAAAATTAATCCATAATATGGAGTTTCCCATATTTCAATCTGTCCTTATAGCTCATAAAGGATTCTTTGCGGGCTTGTTGGGCTTTGGTGTATGCACTGTCTGTTTCTAATATCATTTCACTGAGGTTTGTCAAGAGTACCTTGGAGAAATATCACAGTAAGACTCAATATTATATACCGAACAAAGTGGTTCAAAATATAACACTTTTGTTTTATATTCGAAGGATACAAATGTATAATCTTTTATGCCACCCCAATTATCCAGTCTGACGTTTATCATAGATTTCCTCTCTTCCTTGCGAAAAATACAGGGATAGCACCTCCAATTAGGACTGGACAGCGTCCATTCCACGTTATTACGAATTGGTTGGATACGTATCTATTTCACACGGGATATTTATGATTTCTATTACATCAGTAAACTAACAAACAACAAATAAATAAGAACACGAATAGATTTGACCATCGTACAGTATACTGTGACTGTATTTTTGTTATTCGTTTTGCTGGGCGGCTTAGACGTTTGCAGATATATATAGCTTTGATACGTTGCCTGCAACGTGCAGGCTACAAGTGTAGACACACACAGCACGTGACTGCCGCCCACAGTGAAGAAACGATATTAACCTATTGGCGCCGGAATTATTTTTTTAATTTTAGCACACCCTGTATATAAAATGTGAATAATACAGGAACCAAATATGTTAGAATTAAGAAACAAACTGCATTTTGAAGAGAAAAAAACGGAGAGTATATACCGTGTGTAAAATATTCGGTACCTATATTTGTTGAATAAATATATAAAATGCAACTTTAGAGGTTAGTGGTGCGGTAGTTCAACTATAGTTGACGTTAGGCGTCTAAAGGTTAAGTATGAAGGTAATGATAGGTCTAAATGATTGCGACGAAGGTGATTTATTGTGTACAACAAAGGATACTTCCTTCCGTCGCAGTGTTCTTTGTTGAAAACACAAAACTCTGCAGAAAACTTCTCTCTCACTATGAATGGTAGAGAGTATCAAGCATCCTGTGTCGGTTCATACGGATTTAGCCAATATTTATCACCGGGAACAGTTCCATGCATATGACAGCTAAAGGCAGGAGAATTTTCTTTTTAGAATCTCGGCGTAACAATTAAAACGCCAATGCGGACGAAAGTTTACTCGTCCACTGTCCCTGTAGGTCCCTATTCCACACAAAAATTAATCTAAAAACTTGCGACAAGAATCGGTTCTGTAAAGCACCTCGCGTGTAGTTAGATAAAACAATTGCATGGAAAGCGCAATATATCAGTACAAATTTCTACACGGCGGATCGACGGGCTATATACAAGCGTGGGCTAAGGAATTCTGGTAGCATAAGCCGCAAAGCTCATTATCATAAAAGATATTAAAGATACTTCCATCCACCGATCTGTCTTACGTTAAACCATCCATCGCTTTCTCTTTTTTATAAACACGTTTTTCCTTAAATATTTCCTCTCCACGATCCTGCACGCATTCCTTGTCTGTCCCATTCTACACAGACTCCCTAACCATCTAATCCTACATGACATTATCCTGCCAACAGGCACACTAGATGACCTGCATGAGTTACGCAATTCCTCATTCTATAATAATTTGACCTGCACTTTTACTTTTTCTTCCTAGATCCACATATTTTCCTGAACACTGTTCTTAAGAGGCTACGTCTGGTACATGCACAAAAAGTTAAGGGGATCTTTAAAAGCAAGCAAGTAAATATATTATGCTGCAGACTGTTCCTTGCAATAATGATAATAAATGGCGGATAAAAAAGTAAATTTCACTACAAAATGTGGTGTTACGTCAGCATATTCGTAGCAGTCTACCGGTCGATCATCTTTTTAGGCGACTGAAATGCAATGCACTTTTCTTGTGTTAATTCCTCTATGTCTAGGTTTCGAAATGTTATCTTCGAATGAACTTTTCGAACAAGAATATACGGAAAAAGCTTTGTATCTGTGAGATGAAATCTGTGGAAAAGCAATGAGTATTACACAACCTGAGTGTCTGTTTGTAGTCTTAGGTATCCAGCTTCAAATGCGCATGCGCCATGTTGTCATCTGTGGCCTGCCCCGCTCTACTATATTTTTCCACATTATCTCATAAACGGTAGGACTCTCGAAAAAAAAAAGTTACAGAATACAAAATGTGTGTGTTCCTTTTCTCCACAACCCTGTCTGAAATACTTCTCGTTTTGATAAGAACTGAGCGAGATATGATAAAAAAATTGATATTGTTCTTCATGTACATTACCCTTTATTCTTGTTCGATTTTAATAGCACTCGAATTTTCTTGACAGATTTTCGAAAAATCCTCAAATATAAAATTTCATGAAAATCCCCTAGTGAGAACCGAGTTGTTTTATGCGGACGGACGGACAGACAGACGAACAGACATGACGAAGTTAATAGTAGCTTTTCGCAATTTCGCGAAGGCGCCTGAAAGTCACAGCCTATGGAAAAACGAGGAAATATTATGACCGTTGAACGTAGTCTTATTTCTAATTGAGCAAGAAAAACTTTCAGATCTTCTGGGGGTTTCACAATGACGTCTTTCAAAGTCGTCATTGTGAACACTCCAAAAGTCGTTAATACTGCAGACAGTTTTTTTTCAAAGGTTTCTCAAAACCAATTTGCAACATTTATTAAAACTGAGGAAGTTAGTTCATGTTTTTCAATAAATACGCACTTATACGAAATAATATATCTAATTGTTTCATCTAGATGTTTAACACTGTCCTTCATTCTTAAGGAAGAACAACCATTGGCTGTCCTTGCTCTTAAGGTTAACAATGCCTGTATCAAATAGTGACTGTAGAGATTTCAGAGTTCAAACGCGTCGGGTGTTTGGGTGTAGGCCTGTATTACACTATCCCTGTTCAATGTGCTTGATGCTGAAGGGCAGAGGGACAGAGAGAGACAGACAGACTCGTTCCATTTAAAAACGCTGAAAATTGTTAAAATTATATGGCGTCGAATGTACGTAAATGAAATGTGTGTTAGATAATTGATTAAATGTTAAATACAAGGGGAAAAATCAACAATCGCAGAAAAGCATAACCTAGTAACATCCTGCGCAATGAAAATTCGAAATGGACCTCGGGCCTCGACCGTAGCAGACCAGGGAGCGAAGCAGTAGGCTATACGTGTCCCACGCCAAAATAGTGCGTGTTCTGACAATCTGTCTGAATCAGGTGTGTGCAGAACTCCCAGGGGCGCGGGCTAAAAAAAATTAATGGCAAATTAAAATCGATTCATAAATTGCATTCTTACAAGCCCTTTAAAATTTAAAATCGGGGTTACACGCATTGAGCTGAAGAATTAAAAATAGCACTCTCTATATTTTTAGTACTTCAGGTTCATTTCCTGTACTAATCCAGGCGAAACTAATTTAAACCACTACACTTATTTACAGTTACATCGGCGACAAAAATAGACACTAAAACCGCCTCGTCGGTGCAACAGTCCAGCCACACACACAAGCACACACACACACAAGCACACACACACAAGCGCGCGCGCACACACACACACACACAAACACATAAAAACCTACCACTTGGTTTTGAAAAAGAGAACAAGCGACCTACGGTCTGATATCGGTTTCCTGGCAAAAGCTGTGCATGTCGCGAGCATTCCTCTCAATCTGTATCTCAATTCACATTTAATTTTCGTTACAGAAACGAAATATGTAAATTAGAGTTTTATAAAAACCGCTCGTGAGGCATAAGTAAAAGGTGGCGCAAAATCAGAAATCCCCAGGCCCAGGCTCGCGAAACAAACGCGTGTCGCTTGATTCACGCGATGGAAAGTTATGTCCCAAAATAATCAAGAGGTACCGATAGATTACATCATTGTGCGTATGCACAATATTTAACGTGTCTTAACGTGATTAAGATTTCGTGTCGTGGACAAAATTTTGAAAACTACAGCGATAAATGTTGTGATATAAAGTAGTGGCAGACCTACGTTTTGAACCTAAAGATAATTTTTCTTTTTTAATGTGCTCCAAGCATGTTAATCTAGCGTAAGTGGATTAATCTTTTTTTTTCATGACGCAACAGCACCTAGTGGACGAGGGCTCCTTCATTGCCGAGGATCCATGGCCACACTCAGACACACACACACAAGGCAGGACTCCTCTGGAGGAGTGATTGGCCCATCGCAGAGACCTCAACCTGACAACACACAAGATTCACAAAAGACAGACATCCATGCCCCTGAGGGATTCGAACACGTAATCCCAGCAAGCGAGTGACCGCAGACCCACGCCTTTTGACCGAGCGGCCACTGGGATCGGCATTTCCATTAAATTACGCTCTTAAATTCAAGCAAATAACCAAAACTTCATGATATTCAAAGAACATGAGGAGAACGAAACGACCAATGTGGTAATAAACAATATAGTCGCGAGCTCCTAATGATGGGCATAGTAGTGTCCGAAATATGTTGAGCCTATAAGAAGTACAATAAAATCATAAATGACATCCAGTTGGTTTTTATTCTTCAGTTAACATGAGAAGATTTTATTTATAAAATTCGACATTTCAGATACGGGACTTTCATAATTTTTTTAAATTCCCGCAAATAAATCTGTATAAGAATTACTCATACTTTTTATGATTTACAAAATTATTGCAATTTTGTAAAGAAATATTAGTGGTAGCAGAAGAATAAATAAACAGACTAGCGACCTCAAATGGGAAATGTCCTGAGCATCACAATTACTAAACACATGAATATGACATGGCACAATCGCAGAAGCAGGTGTGTTTTGAAAATTGCTTCGAGACAGTAGAACTGTTCCTTCCTACTGGCTGCACCTGTCATAAATAAAGGTATACAGCCATTTTCCCTCTCTCTGTCCCTGTTTCCCTGTCCCTGCTTAATTTTGAATGAAACTTTTTTTTAGTTCGTCAAAATATCTTCCAGGAATTTCATCAACATAATCATAGATGTCCAGCAGTCGGTCATTTTCCGACCCAGATTAAAACCATCTCACATTCCCAAGCCACCTTCATAAAATTTGGTCATATATATATATATAAATTAAAGTATCAGAAATGATCTCTTCAAGTGATCTGACTGCAATTTTGTGGACATTCCTCATTTCTCCCGGGAGTTTTAGGTAATTCGACAAATCCCATTCTCGATAGAAACTAGAGAAAAAATAATAATAACCGCAGATTCTAAATAGAAGTTTTGAACATTACAAACATTCAGCACGTATAATTTGGACGTGAATGTCTGGACAGGATAAGGCTCGGCTACAACTGAAAATGGAAACATGTAAGAAGGCGCATGCGAAGAGGCTACAGAAGAACTGTGCCACTTTTAGTCTGATCACGACCACCAAAAGTGCAGTTACATTGCCAACGTGAACATGTCCCGTGGCTTTCCTCTTCAGCCTAATATTTTCATGCTCAAACAAATTTCAGCCATTTTAACTCGAACCATTGCTTCTGTCCTACGTATTTTGCAGCCCCTTTTGTTCCTACTTTCATATGTTGTACTTTTTGCAGACGAAGATCGCAACGAAGAATATTTGGAAATACATTCTTACATTTCAGTCGTCGTTTTCTGCCTATGAACGGAAGAAGAATTAAAGAACGCTGTGTAGAGGAGTGTGAGAGGAAATGATTAGCCAAGAGAATGAAGGACACAGAGGACGAAATTAAAGGAATCGTTGCGTCGCGGACGGTGTGCAGTTGGGATCGCATTTCGCAGTATCTCGCCTGTCCCCAGGCCTCCTCCGCTACTGACGTACTTCTGGTTTATACAGCAAGTTTGCAAAAAATTAAACACGAGTACAGAAGTTTTTTTCACATTTGTACCGTGCATCCTTCTATTAACAAAGTTTTTTATTACCAACTGATGCATAAGAGAATTGTTTTTAGAGAAGTATTAAAATTTACATTAAAATTACAATAGCTCCAACCGTGCATCATTGTAATAGTTGAAGAATAAGAGACCAACTTGATGTCACTAGTCATTATGTTTTACTTCACTTCTTCTATGCTCAACATGTTTCGGACATTTAATACATCCATCATCAGGAGCCTGAGTGTTTTCTATTTTATCACCACATTGGTCGTGTGTTCTTGTTTCGATGTGTGTTGTAGTTTCGGTATGGCTGGGTTGGTGTGGTATCCGTGTAGCATAATAATAACTAGTGACATCAAGTTGGTCTCTTATTCTTCAACTAGCTCCATCATGTTTCGGTGTGATCGCCATCATCAGGGAGCGTATTGTGTGAGCTGGCTAAAGTTACAATTTTAAAACAATCTGTTAAAATACACCATTGTGTTTAATCTGGTTGTGTGGCTGCATATGTTATCAGGTCCTTGCTGGTGTGTGTCTGTTGCACTGCAGCAGACACACACTAGCACGGACCTGATGATGGTGATCACACCGAAACATGTTGGAGCTATTGTAATTTTAATGTAAATGTTAATACCCCTTTAAAAACATTTTTTTATGTGCATCAGTTGGTAGTAAAATTTGATACGAATACGGAAGTGTTCAAATGGTCAACACATACTTCCAACTGTGTTCTTCATCGACCTGGATGTTCATCCATTCTATGTAGGATACTCCTAGTTCATGCGTATCCATATAGACAAATGTCCGTAACAGTTCAAATTCGGATATTGGTAGATCTGTTTATATCTATGTAAATTAACGGTAGGAACGTTATTCCGAAGTATGACAGATTCCTTCTGAAATACCCTGTATTTAAAAGCAATAAAGTACAGGAGATTATCCTGTTGTATTGGAATAACATTAAGAAACTTTGCTTCCAAAATCCGCGTAAAGAATTCGCATTATTTTTAGTTATACCGCTCCATTCATGGCGCTTACGGAGAAAAAGAAAGACCTAAATGTTTTGTGTACGGATAGAGCACTGAAGATATATAACTTGGAATGCCCTTGTATTTTCAGTCACCGACAGCGGATTGTTGTTCCCTAAATTCTAAGTCATACTGGTTGTAATTCCTGAAAATTTGAAAAGTTGCCTGGTGTATGAACACAATTTGGGTTTAAAAATTTCGCCTTGTTAAAGTTCTGAAACAAAGTCGAGTATCACTAGCTCGAAACTTGATCACATTACCTACCTGACTGCATTTAATTTTGACTCCTGTGCTTTTCAGTTCATGAGCAATATTACATTAGAATTTCACTCTTCTTGTGCTTGTCCTGAATATTCTTTCGCCTGGCAACTATCCATATAAAGACACAACATAAATATAAAAGTACTTCATTCTACATTGTTATATATTCACCATCAGTCAAGTGTTCCAAATATAGCGGCAGATGTTCGTCATATTTATGTCTAATTCTCATTATTTTTTAAAATCCGATTTGACTTTCATGTCAATTAGAGTTGACACAATAAAAAATAACATTACGAGTAAATGTAACAGAAATAATAACGTTAAGATATAGAAAGCGGCCGGGCCGTGAGGTTAACAGTTCAGCTACACTTATCACCAGAGGTTAAGAGCAAATGGAGCCATACCTTCACTCCCTCTCAGGCCTTTATGGCCTGTATAGGAACATCTTTACCTGTTACCTTTTAAGATAAAGAAATAACTTCTTTTCCGGCTTCAGTTATCCCTCTCTTTCTTAAAAGGCCACTATTTAGTCTCTCTCTCTCTCTCTCTCGGTGTGTAATGGAAGGCTTCTTCTCGTTCCCTCGCATGTCTCTCTATTCCTTTCAGACGCTCCAGCAACCGGGTCCCGTATTCTTCCATTTTACCTGTTACTGAGAACAGACTATGCTCTTCGTCACCTTGATATTGCACTATTATCAGCACACAATTTGACTAATTTTAAAATTTTCATTTCTCAGAATTTCTACATGCTGTGTAATACTTTACTAAGTGCATTTTACTCCTTTAAAGTGCATATTTTCTACATTCAATCTTACTTACTTACTTACTTACTTACTCCATGGTGCAGAGTCCTTCTTGAGAAGCTAACTGGTTTGCAGCTAGTCAAGAAATTCCCCGCATTTCACGGAACCCGAAGGTTCATTACCGCACTC
>Ga0123352_10014763_pt1 | contig 12442 bp, 6 predicted proteins | sample TergutLab28metaG_FD_89700 | JGI IMG/M metagenome (GOLD analysis project Ga0123352, IMG submission 89700) | Labiotermes labralis P1 segment gut microbial communities from Petit-Saut dam, French Guiana - Lab288 P1 | ecosystem: Host-associated > Arthropoda: Insects > Digestive system > Gut ... | reverse complement strand
GGTACTCATTTCTGTTAGAGGCTGAGTCGACCCCAGGGCCATAGTGCGATCTGAAGGATTTTATGTCAATGAAAAATCCACTGACACAAGCTGGGATCGAACCAGCGACCTTCCGATTTGTAGCACAGCACCTTAACCACTGTGCTACCGTGGTCCCCTAGTTTAATGTATGAACTTAAAAAAAATGGAAAGGTATTTACGAGTAAATTTGTTGAGACCGGGCCCTCATCTTATGAAAAGAGAATTTACCGGGCCGCAGCTCAGTGGTTGAGAAACACTGCTCTATACCATCCATGCAACATAACGTAAATAAGCCACTACTGACCTCTGATCCAGCCCCCTGCCTCTTGATACTATCCCTGGAGCAAGGGAAGCAAAACTTATGATGGGGGACGGAGGGACACTGGACAAAATGTGTATCCTCAAGTCGCTCTTGGCACAGCGTACACTTGAGCGTAGTTGTACTGGGCACAGCACCTGGGGCCCCACTGTTGGCACCTCCAACAGGATTGGCACCAGTCTCTCCCGCATTACCAGTTGGCGTACCGGTACCGTCTCCGCCGGACGACACGCCACCATTGCTACTTTCACTAGACGTCACAGTGGTTGAACTAACATGACGACTACCGGATGATCGGCGTGAACTTGTAGATCCTGCAGAATGAGTGCAGTCACATGATTCTAAATTGCAAAGTCCAGGCATTAATTAATACATACACACAGAACAATATGAATAGGTACAAAACACTATGAGTCTGTGTACTTTATTTGGTCTGAACAGCATCAGATACAGATATTAAACCACCACCTAATATTTCAAAATTTTGGTTGTTTTCTGATATTCTTTCAACTGCTGATAATTGGTCTGAACAGCATCAGATACAGATAATAAACCAAAACCTAATATTCCAATATGTTGGTTGTTTTCTGATAGTCCTTCAACTGCTGATATTTGGTCTGAACAGCATCAGATACAGATAATAAACCACCACCTAATATTCCAAAATGCTGGTTGTTTTCTGGTATTCTTTCAACTGCTGATATTATGGCATGCTAAATGAGATATGGGTACGGTTCTCAACAATGACAACGAATTGTTTGCCGTCTGTTTAATATCAGCCTGGGTGAAGATTGGAAAATCATGAAAAACAAGGACAGTTGATCAATGATTTGGATTAACATCACAATCTCATGCGTATGTACACAGCGGCTATAGAAATGGGGGAGGAGGGAATTTCTGAATTGTTTGCTACATGAATGACAAACGTGTGGTCTTTGAGAGAACTCTGTAAGGTCATTTCAATTACCTAGTTCAGGGGGTCACTACTAAGGTTTAGGATTGAAAAGCATATCTTCTCCCTGTCAGATCAACACGCTCTCAAGCCAGTTTGCAATCACAACATCTCCGCAGCACAATGCTCAGAGCTCTTGTTAAGTTACAAAATGAAACAACCTTAATCACTGGCCCATTACCTGTCGCCACACTTCTACATCACCGATCTTTCTAGAATGCACCAATTAACTGACCACCAACCCTCTACCACTCAAACAGCATGAAAACTCAAGACTTCATGCTCTAAGACTTGTCTACTTAAATTATTCACTCTAATGAATACTCCTCCCAAACTAATTATTCACTCTAATGAATACTCCTCCCAAACTCATTCATTCATTCATTCATTCATTCCACTGGCATGTGCAGAATGCAACGATTCCCTGCTGTTCTCAAGAGCTTCTACCATTCCCCTCTGTTATGTACCTTTTCCTGCCACCCTTCTCCACCAACTATTCTTCCATCCTCTTTCACCTCCTCTTGCCATCTATTTCTTGGTCTACCAGTCTACCTTGTTGCTCCAAACAAATTCACATATAATACCCTTTTGGGAATTCTACTTTCTTCCATTCTCTGTACATGCCCAAACCAATGTAGTCTATTTAACCTTATTGTCTCTATTGTAGTAGGTTTTTTAACACTTGCATAAATTTCTTTATTGGTTAATCAATTTTCTTTTCATTGGGACACACCGGGCCTAAAATTCTTCTATACACTTTCGTTTCAAAATGTTCAATTGCTTTCTGTCTCTCTTTGTTCTTTAATACAAGAGAAAACAAAAATTTGAAATACTTAACACTTCTTTACAGTACTCTCTCTTCTACACAAAACTGGTATTCCCTCAACTCAGCTAGCAAACGCATTCCTATGCCCATTCAGAAACAGTTAACCTCAACCCCTTAACCCAAAATCACATGTTCACAAAGCACACAAATAACCAAAGCTTCTGACCCACAAATCTGCAACTTGCAAGGTTCTGTTTTAAATATTCTCCGAATGTATAAGCCAGTTACTAGCAGTTCGTGTATAATAACAACTGGAAACAGGGCAACTGGACAGAACATTCAGTTCACAGCTGACAACTTTCTGATAAACTTGACGTTTACACTTTACATCTGCAAGAACTCATCCCATTGTGTAAAGATTCAATATAACCACATTTTATTATGTAATTCAGTCAGCACAAATACATAAATTAATAACATAGGTTACAGCGACATGTTTCAACTTACAAACTCATCATCGGGCTAAGTTAAGGGCCATGGGGATTTTTTACAACGTGGCTGCGCACATTTGGGATACCAGATGGCTTACAAAGTGTGTTGCGATTGGCAACATGTATATATACTGATCAATAAGCAATATATTATGCACCTATGTTTAGAATTAGGGGTTCTGAGCATGTAATGTGTGTTGGTGTGTTACTTTAGGTTGTGGTTCCCTGATTAGATTCCTGGTTACTCCGTTCATCGTGGTTGTATTAGCAGCTGGTTTCTTCCGTATTCAGTTATCTTCAGGTGGTGGGTGGATGTGTCCACTTGTGACTTTATAAGTCGAAACATGTCGCTGTAACCTCTGCTATTAAGTCATATAGTTGGGTTGACCGAAACACATAACAAAAAGTGGTTATACTGACATTTACACTACCTAACCTTACAGGCCAGAGTACGGCCATAGGTTATGCCACTGTTTCCCAAACTTTTATTCGCAGACCCCGTTTGGTTTGCGAAAAATAGCAATGGATACTCACATCCTTTCTCATGTAAATATTGTGTCTGGATGATAGGTAACCAAAATTAACAACTAATATCTTAGAACTGATTTTGGATAGCAGCCAGACACATAAAGGAATGACAGAATATGCAGCCTCAATTTGTCATTAACAAACACAATTAAACATACATGTTAGACTGCAATGTGTATCAGAAATAATCGCATTTCATGAAGTTTACTGCAGCACGTTACGACCACCACCTGGGGGCACGTGTTTTTAAGGCAGTGTATGAAATATCCTGCAGCCCAATCAAGTTATATGGAAACAGATTTATGCACTGTAGTTACTGTGCAGGCTTATATGAAACCCACTTAAGGCGCATCTGCAAATCAGAGCTGAGCGAAAATTAAGCTTCGTAGTGTTCGTCTGACCGTCCACAAGGAACTTGGTTCCCACTGTATGGATTTTTCATGAAATTTAAAAACTCAGCATTGTTGAAAATCTGTCCAGAAAATTCAAGTTTCATTAAAAACTGGCAATAATAACGAGAACCTGACATGATTACCAATATACATTTTTTATCTCTCACTCAATTCTTCTTAGAATGAGAAATGTTTCAGACAAAAGTTGTACAGAAAATCAAAACACAAATTTTATGTTGAATAACTTTTTTAAAAAATTTGTTCCATTTATGGGTTAATTTGGGGAGGAAAAAGACAGTAGAGCCAGGCTGGCCACAATAAGGCGCATGCACATTGCATGCCCAATAACTAAGGCTACAGACGGACACTCCGAATATAAAACACATACTGCTTCTCCACTACAACAATGGTTGCAAGAACGCACCTCAATGTCATGTTGTACACACATTCCTTGTCTTGAACTATCAACACTCAAAGTCTGACATATCCCATCACATAAGGTACCCAACTTCCCCACCCAAACACTGTATTCAGTTCCCTTTCTAGCCGAACGGATGTACACACAAAACTACTCCATTCACAACTCATTTTGACCTGCGATATAAATATCCAACTAAGATACACTTGTCTAAGATACACCTGTCAAGTTTCTTTAACTGAAGAACTCTTAAGTCCGACTATATAGCAGATGCAATTACCTGGAAAAGGACGTGGAATTAACTGCGACCTAACTTAAAAGCACTTTGGAATTTTTCATTGACATAATCCTTCCAATCACACTGTGGCCCTGGGGTCAACTCAACCTCTAACAGAAATGAGTACCAGGAGTATTTCCTGGGGGTAAAGGCGGCCGGTGCGTTAGGCTGACCTTACCACCATTCTGGGCCACTGTCACATAATCTGGGGACCTTAACTTCCTGGAACCCTCTGGGCACCTCGAGCCTGTAATGGGACTGATTTACTATTTTCTTAACTTAAGGCATTATTGTAGCATCTAAAGCAACAGAAGTTACAAGAAATAGCTGACGGTTCTACGTCCCAACCGAGACACAAACTGGATACCTACTGAATGTCGGGAGAACAAACCCGGTGGTTCAATAAGTGTGTGTCGCTTTCCAATATGCAGCCTCCCTGTGACACATGGCTTCTGAGGCATTACCTGACCTCACATCTTTTCAACTGCCACAGGCGCGAAGGTAAGAAATCAGGTACATAGGTAACTCTGATCTTGAAGGCAAGAGAATCCTATCAATGTCTTAATGTGATTGCATTAGCTAGCGTTGATCGCTGCTGGGGATGTTCAAGTACACACACTAATACTTAGCAGCACTAACGAATTATTGTATAAATTTATCACATGGTTCTATTTACACACCTGCGTCTACTGCCCACTGCTTATAACTGATTACCATGTGTAACGATCATCCAACGTTGGTCAGACCGCCTGCTCTACGTACCGATCCTTCATTACCAAATCCCTGACTATCTTACCACTCTCCCATCCGAGTTGGTCTTGGTAACAGCAATTTTACTATTAACACCTCAAAACGTACACACACAATTTTGACAAATTTCCTTCTTTTTAAGGTTTATGGTACCATCAAGCATAAGTATTTCCCACAAGCAATTACATGAATCTAAAACAGTTTATCAGAAACGTCGGTATACACATCGTGGCTACGCTATTTAGTGTGGAGGTAAAAATTTTCTCTGTAATATTGGTACCCCGTGTGCCAGACAACATGGCGACATAATCAGTGACACCAGAAGGTGAACAGCCCCCTGTCATGAGAACCTAAAAACTTTCACACGGGATATCAAATTTCTAATAAAACATGGCTGTTTAAGTAACACACCAACAAATGCACATATATAGTCTCTAATAATCTTAAAATTTATATTAAAACACTTAAAACGCTCCTACATGTTTCGATCATACGATCATCCTCAGGGAGCATACTTTGTAACTCGCTAAAGTTACAGTTTAAAACACTCAGTGATTTACTTCATTATGTTAATTTGGTGTTGTGGCAGCACGTCTGTATGTATAAATAAGTTTACTGAATAGATTGTTAAGGCAATATAGCAATAATTCAATGTAGTAAGAATAATTATTATACACATATAATTAGGCCATACTGGTTACAGCTTGAGTTGTTCTTACCGTGTGTTATGTGTGAGTCATACGTTGTTCAGTTGAGACCGGCTGTTGATGTGCTTGTTGTGCCATATAGCGCGAGGATGATCGTATGATCGAAACATGTAGGAGCGTTTTAAATGTTTTAATGTTAATTTCAGATCATTAAATACTATATATGTGCATTTGTTGGTGGGTTACTTAAACTACAAAATGCACAGTGCAACGATAAAGATAAAACATGGTACTATTAATACACTGCATCTAGGGGCATTCTTATAGACAAGCCATGAACGCCATAAAGCAACAACAACACAAAAGCATATCATCATCATCATCATCATCATCATGCAATACTGCAGTTTAAGAAGTGTCATCAGGCAAACAAATCACCTGCAAACCATTGTACAATTCTCGGAAAATAAAACAAGTGATGAGGTTCGAAACCTCACTGTCTTCTTTCCTTCCTTACAATAAAGACAGTAAGATAATGATGATGATGATAATATTGCCATCCAGTGGGTGTCTGGCACTTCGACTGCCGAACTGTACCACTGGTTGCAAAACAAAACATGGTACACACATCAAATGATTGGTGGAGCCCTCGCCTAATGCGGCACCTTGTGGCTTCCTACGGTCAGTAACGATCAACATGGTGGACAGGCAGATCTATGTAGCTGAGGGAATGTCTTAAAAATGCCCTGCCAGCATACATCGGAAATAAGTACCGAAAACCTTCTCACTCATGCGGAACGCCCGAAAGTTTGATTATAGCACCATTGCTAGGAAACAGGGAAAGCAAACTACCACCCGCAGACCTCTCTGGACAGTGGCGTACCGAGGGGGGTTCAACGCCCCCCCCTCCAAAATCGTGCCAAGCTCAACCAGATTTTGAAAACTGTCAAAAATTGGCTGAATTTAGGACGCCAACACCCCAAAATGTTTGGAAAAAAGGCAGTAAAATTCTAAAACTACCGCCGGTTCGCAATTGATTTACATCAGCAATTACAAATAAATTGGTTGTCGTCATAAATAGTCTTAAAGTAGCAAAAATTAAGAAAATTTTATTAAATGAAATTTCTTGTACAAAATTACAGGAAATTACAGCTGCCTCCAGAACCCCTGACTAGGGGGCTACCGCCCCCAGATCCCCGTCTTCTGTCCTCAACTGAATTTGTTCACCCCCCCCCCCCCCACAAAATTCCTGGGTACGCCACCGTCTCTGGAGAGGCGTGCCAGCAGTAAACCAAGCTGATTTCATTACCAATTGCGATCTACATTTCTAACGCGTATTTCCTCAGGCAGGCAGGCAGGCTTCACGAGATGTGACTTTATCATAAAGTACAGATTAATGTTGGCTACACAACGGCACTTGGGAATTGTGTAATTTCAACATCACGTGATACCGAAAGTCGCGAATATGTCACCGGTGCTCTAACATAATAGCTTTCAGGGGCCTAAAACTTCTAAGGTCAAACGGTAAAGTTCAAACTAGAACACGTCATGAAAGCCCAGAGGGAAAGTAGAGGTATAGCTCTACTCTTTCTTTACCCCCAGCGCCACATGGGGTGGGTGGTCAACGCCACGCCCCGGCCGCTTTGTCCCGAGGTAACAGACCCGGTACACATAACACAGAAGGTTAGAGGGGCCCCAAGGGCCGGTCTGGACGGGGTGCGGTAAATTCGCCCCCTCACCGGGATTCGATCCCCGGACCGTCCAGCTCGTAGCGAGTAGCTATACCGACTGAGGAATCCTGGTCCTTCTGAGACTTTAAGAACACAAATTATTTACAATATAATATATATTTACTGCAATTGGGTTCTCACCCAGTGGCAGTGGTTATTTTACATGTAAACAAAACATGAAATTGGTTACTAATAAATTTAAGTCGGGAGGGCTACATGAGAAGCATGTAGTGGCAACTTTGAATCTTGGGAACCATCTGAGCATTTGCTTATAGACACAGGGAAACCAAGAAAAACCTGTGTCGAGATGGCCGGTCGCAGGACCTTTAAAGATGCTGACTGCTTTACTACACCATTTTCCAGAGAATAACATTTAAATTTTAATGAAATCAACGTCTGCATGGAAGTTACTGAACCTTCCGGTTTTGTAGCTGGGAAGCACCATGTTCGCTGCATCTCGATTCCAATTCAACATTACACCCAAGCAAGCAGCACCCAAACACATAAAATGTAACAGGAATCCCCCGCCAAGAAACAGTCAACTGTTTTCTTTATCATTTACCTGAAGAATTAGGTGAATGCTGAGACCCTCTTGAGGCTGACCTTGGGCCCCCAGATCCCGGGGGACTCCCCCCAGCACTTCGAGGTGAACCAGGGGGCAGATTATCGGCTACTGACATGAGGGCCGCCATAGGCGATTGCCCATTGTTGCCTTGCTGCTGCTGCTGCTGTTGCTGCTGCTGTGATGGACCCTGGGTGCTGGATTGCTGCGACTCTGGGGGAGACCCGGTTCGGGGGCCCAGAGGGGAGCCTGCTCCCCCATTACTCACGCCCAGAGGTACCGTGGCATAACCTGCACACATGCAACACAAGATTCGTTCGATAACCAGGCGAGCCCGTGCAACGCGCAAGGTATTGCAGCAAACAACAGGTCAAACTAAACAGAAATATACAGAAAATAAAATAAACACTGATAAATAAAGAAGAAGACAATAAAAAAGTACATAAAAGAGTGTGACAAGTGGGAATGGTTGATGAGTACTTACTTCAGCACTCGCTCACTACAAATATCCGAGATCTTGGGCTTAATTGCCCTTGTGGACAATAAAAACATTACATCCACACCAGGTCCCACACTGACCAAAAACAAAAATTTTTGGCAAATGCCTTACACTGCAATATGACACCTGATGCCAGTCAATTTTATTCTAAAACAATTCTCAGGCATATTCCCAGCAGACTTAGGCTAGTCACTACACTCTTTTTATATTTCCGGTCATGAATACTACAAGCACACAGAAAAGGGCTACAACTGCCAGGTTTGAATACCGTAACGACCCAATTTTTGTCACCACCCATACGACACTGCATCCCAGTGTCCATCTGGCAAACATCTGAGATGAAACGCGTATGAACCAACATATAACTTTCGTTACTACATAAGCCAATAACAGACAAACGGCAGAAAGTTAGCATCACTACCCGCGGGCAAAAATCGCACTGCAATTCTGTATCCAAAAGGTGCAACGAAAGTGAATGACAATAAAACACGTGTTAACGTCCTCTCTTGATATAAACTACAAATGAAGTGATTAGGCGCTTTCGGTTGTGAATTAGAATGTGGTCTTCCTGATTACGTGGTTAGAGACATTTCATAACCACTGCCACCGGGTCAAACCAATACCACCGGGTGACAACCCAATTGCAGTTATTATTACTATTATTATTATTAACAACGCACTGCCTGAACCTTCAAAAGTTGATTTCTACCACTACTTCAAGACGTTTGTGGGATGGGTAGCTCAGACGGTATAGCGACTGACTACGGGCTGGACGGTCCGGGATCGAATCCCGGTTGGGACGAGATATTCCGCCCGTCCAGACCGGCCCTGGAACCCACCCAGCCTCCTGTACAATGGGTACAGGGTCTTTCCCGGGGGTAAAGTTCGGCCGGTGCAAGTTGCTGACCACTCACCCCCTTCTAGTCATGGAAGAGTAGAGCTATTATACCTCTACCCACCCTCTGGGCCACACCGGGTCTGTAACGGGATCACTTTTTTTTTTTGCTTCAAGACGTTTGCCCTGAAAATGAAGGAAAGAAGATGCATTCAAGGAACTGGAACCACCTATCACAATACATGACAATCTGCGTGTCAATGACAATTCGGTGAAGCGGAAGATCGCGGTGGAGTCAGATTCCAGTATTCATCCATATTGAATGACGTAACTGAACTTTCTGCTTAAAAACGAGGACGGTCGTGTTGGCAGTGGTCCGTGCGGCAAGTTGGGAACAGGCTCAGCAAGTCAGTGCGCCGCAGCCAGCCACAGACAAAGAAGTATGTCAAACACTGCTCGTCGCCATTTCTTACAACGAACTACCCGAAAACGTTATGTTCTTTAGTCAACCAGGGGAATCACCAGCAGAAACGCCTGAATGCGGTTTCCCAATGTACGATATTTTAAAAAGCCAATTTGGATGAAGGAGCGCAGCACCAGGCCAGGAACATCGTTGAAGTGTGTGTGGTATGTCCCTAAAGGGGAGTGAATTCTGCTTCTTATGTTGAAGTGAGGTATTTCGAGGGATGCCATTCAGACGGCGTGGACACAAAAATGGAAGAATCTAACTGGATCCTGCACCATGACAATGTGCCCGATCATATCTCCCTCTACCGGCAGTAATGTTGGTGATGAACCCGAAATCCAGGTCATCCTTCCTGCAACTGTATTCTACAGATCTTACTCCTTATGACTTCCGTCGCTTCTCAAGACGCTGAGATTGGTCTCGAATGTCATTTTGCATCCACAGAAGCAATTCAATGGAATATGGCAGCGGGTCTCAGCCAGGCCAAAGAGGGCTTCCAGAGGTGCGCCCGGCAACTGCATGGCTGATGGATCAAGTGCGTGCGTGTGCGTGTGTGTGTGTGTGTGTGCAAGATGGCTGGCAATGCTTCGAGCGTCACTAGCTTGGTACAAATTATGCCTGATTTCCGGAAAACTTTTGATCCTGCCACGTGTAAGATATCCGAAAACTCATTGATCCAGCCACGTGTAAGATATCTTCAATATATTACCTTGTTAATTTCACAATAAAAGACTAATTTTAATTAAATATAGACCAAGGACAATAATCCCAGTTTACTTTCCGAAAGTTGCTACTCAGTAACATATGCGGGGGCAACGCACTATCATGATGTGATAAATTACGAATTATGTTAGTGCTCATCAGTTCCTTATTACATGAATAGAGGTAAATCAGTCACATTACAGGCCCGAGGTGCCCAGAGGGTTCCAGGAAGTAAAGGTTCCCAGATTACGTGGCAATGGCCCAGAATAGTGGTAAGGATGTCAGCCTTACGCACCGGCCGCTAATTTGGATGGATTAAAATTGTGTTTACAAATATCCTTAGTACAGGAACGGTGTGAATTAAGAAGCATACAGAGGGTAAACACGATCCCACGAAAGGTTGGTATTTTGTAAAATGGGGGGTGCTACGACTAACAGATTTTATCAATAAAATCAGGATACTACAACGGACACAAATGCTTACAATGACGCGGAGGAATACTATCGTCCGACGTAGCATGCGCATGCGCATGACGCGTCGGGCCTATCCCTCTTTGATGACAGAGTCAGTCCTCATTTTAGTTATTGTTTGTAAGTTTCAGTTATCAGTTTAGTTCGGTTATCTGCTTATTTGTAGTGCATAAAAGTTAAATAAATCAATTTTATATTACTTTTACACATATTTTTTATTTTGTATTTTATTTTCCCTGTTTAAATGGCTGTGTTGGATGGTAACTGTGCTGTAGGCTGTGGGCCGGCCTGGAACGGATTACACCTAAATTCATATATTTCAATGTATGCTAGAACGAACAGATGCCATAACGAACGAGGTTCTCGAACCAGTTAGGTTCGTTCTACGATACCCCACTGTATTTAAAACCAAGCAAATGACAGAATGATCCACACCAGTTTGCACAGCCAAGAAATATAAAGAAATCGGTTTTATCATTACTAGTAGCCGGATACCACATGCTAGTAATGCTTGAATGTGTCCAGGTACCCCCTCTTGCGGCACACGTACCGTCCAGTTGAAATGTGATGGCACAAGGTGACGCACGGGAGGGCAAGTGAAGAGGAAACTGACGAATGCAGTGGGTAGCCAGTAAGCTTCACACTACCTCGGAACATGGTGTATCCAGCATTACTACCGCTGATGCGCACACCTCGGCTGCCAGCAGTCGACTGAACTGACTAGTCTACCCAAGTTAATATTTAGCTACTAAAATCTTTAGCCCACATGCAAACAAGGTTCTGATTACTTCATGCTATTTACGTATTCGTGAGCAGGATAAAGATGGCGCTGAAGTATAGCAGTAAACATGCACATGGATAGAAACGACCAAACCAACAAGATACACAGCATTACCAAATGAATTGAGGGGGGTAAGGTAGGGGGCAATTCCTACACCCCCCCCCCACTCCCACTTACACTCGCCAAACGTGTACTAACAGTGACAAAAATTCCCTTTTTCTTGGGTGGCAAACTTATCAGAATTCTGAAATAAATTTTTCATTGTTATTTGAGATTATAATCGCCGTGACCATGAAGATTATGCTCTGACGTCACTCTGTGTAACCTGATGCACATTTACTACCGTTTCGCGGGGGATGGGGGTCCGACTGCCTCCATCTTCCCAGCAGATGTGAGCACCAAGTTCATGTGGAATGTTTCTCCCGGATAACAGCGACCACATACCAGAATACACAATGCATGGCGCACCTTCAAACATTTCGCGGCATTTCCCTATTCAAATGTAATCAACAACAACAACGGCTCCAAACAATAAAATGATGTCCCTAGGCCATACCCAGTCTCCTATGCAATGTGAGGGTCACACCTGCTTCTCCTGCACAGGTTAAGAATCTACAGAGGTTTGCCTTCATACCCTAAGCTCACGTACGATGCAAGGCTGACTTCAATCACTGACCCAGTCAATGTTTGATTCCTGATTACAACATTACATGAACATTATCCATTCTCTGAGTTATAAAGCATATCCCATTACAAGACTGGACAGGCCCTGACGGTTCCAGGAGGTTGAAGCTCCCAGATTTAGACAGTCACATAAAGGTGGTAAGGTTGTCAG
>Ga0123352_10014761_pt1 | contig 12443 bp, 11 predicted proteins | sample TergutLab28metaG_FD_89700 | JGI IMG/M metagenome (GOLD analysis project Ga0123352, IMG submission 89700) | Labiotermes labralis P1 segment gut microbial communities from Petit-Saut dam, French Guiana - Lab288 P1 | ecosystem: Host-associated > Arthropoda: Insects > Digestive system > Gut ... | reverse complement strand
TTTTTTTATGTGTTTTTTATAATAAAAATTTTTTTTTAAATTATTTTTTTTGCCCAGTTTGAGAATAAGGGGGGTTAAAAAAATTTTTTCCCCCCCCCCCCCCACACACACACAAAAGAGAAGCATATTTTCTGACAACTTGGTTATAATATAATGCTATGTATATGTAGTACACTGTACTTATTAATTTGTAAATTTTCCTAAATTGATGTAGTCCAAGTGCTCCAAGTATGTGTAATGGTACCTGAGAAAAACTAGGAACTCGCTGAATATTCAGTTGAATTTGGGCAAATATTGAAACAAAATGTACAGGTCAGTCAGAATGAGATACAAGACTGAAATCAGGGGTAAATCAATCCCTGTACAGGGCTAGACAGGCCCTAAGGGTTCCAGGAGTTTGAAACTCCCACAATTCCAGCCAATCGGCACATAAAGGTAGTAAAGTTGTCAGCCCTACGCACCAACTGCCTTCACCTCCCAGGGAATATTTCTGGTACTCATTTCAGTTAGAGGCTGAGTCAACCCCAGGGGCCATAGTGCGGCCAGAGGGAATAAGTCGGTGAAAAATTCCTGTGACACTATCGGGAATCAAACCAACAACTTACCATCTTGTAGCACAGTGCCTTAACCAACTGTACCATTGCGTGCCCCAACAAGACTGAAATAATGAATATTGACATTCAAAATGTTATTGGACAGAAGGTTTATTAAATATTGTTGGATGCAGAAAGACTTTTTATTTTTTAAACTTTAAATGACACACCTTTGCTTATGCAAATGCATGTAAAAAATACCCCTAGAAATGAATTTTATATCAGTTGTCAACAACTGATATAAAATTGACCTGCAGCTTAATCTATGTTTTATTTTCCACAAAATGGCATTTATTTCATAATTTTATCTTTTCCTGTTCAAGTAGTATGTTTTTCATTAACCATGTGTTGAAATTTTAATACCAGACTAGATAGTTAAAAGTTAATTGTTTACGTTTACATTTTAGTACATTGATGTTACACCAGGTGCCATTGCAAGAAATTTTTTGTTTGTACCATATGATTCTCCATTTTATAATTGGTACATTGCCAACCAATTTTTCCATGAGTTGCATGTTAACCCTTTGGCCCTGCAACTGGACATTTAAATTTTAGCACATCATTTATGTAAAATGTGAATATTTTACAAACCAAAAAAGGTAACATTATGAAATACATGACATTTTGTAGAGGAATAAATTGAGATTGTGCAGCAAGTCTAAAAAAATTATAATGAAGTATATTTGTTGATTAAATATATAAAAAGTATTCGCTGGAAAGTAGCGGAACGCCTGCCTTATATAGAGGATGCATGGTGCCTAAAGGTTAATAAATAAAGAAGGACCATTCATTTTTATTCTGATACATCCTGTTGTTTATGAAGTACCATTCATGTTATAACATTTTCTTCTTGAGTTAACACCTGCATTTACACAAATTATAAAATGGTTAGTTGTGTTTTATTGGATGTGTCATGAAACAGGATTTCTACAGTGAGATCAATCGCAAAGAGATGTATATTCGTTACGTGAACAAACTGTGTGGCCTGCATTTGGAGTGTGACAATTACACTGAAGCTGCATATACATTGAAGTTGCATAGCAAGCTCCTCAACTGGTCTGATGCTTCTCTGCCACCTTTGCTGAAGAGCGACAAGTATCCTGCATGTCAGACACACAGAGAACTCAAGGAAGCATTATACTATGACATCATTGACTATTTTGACAAAGGAAAGGTAAGGTATTGCAGTTATTTTCTCTTTAACTTATGCTTTCTTTGTAAATGGAAAGAAAAATTAAATTTTGGTGTGCTGTTGATCCAGTAGTGCAACTTTACGTCAAGCTTAACTGTGCGATATTTTTATCTTTCTCAGAACATAGTATTTGTCCTAAAATGGGTACAAAATTTGAGGTTCTCGTGGCAGTGAAAATTAAGATCGTGGTATTCTGGGATGTAATGCCTTGGATTTTATGTCTGCCCTCAAGATGGAGGCAGCATGTTCCTGTGAAATGTTAGCATCTGTCTTCAGGCTAAGCTACTTGGCATCATATCCCAGAAGACTACAGCTGTAATTAACATAAAATGTAGATCTCATTACTACCTTCATATCTTTGGCAATAAGTCCATATTTTACTGGCAGTGTAGGATGGAAAGAAGCCTCACTGTGTACATGTGATGAATTTGAAAAACCTGTTGCACATTGAGGATGGTGAAGTATTAAAAATCACAACTCTGAATATATTTGACAAGCATGTGTATTCCAGATTGGAGTAAATAATATGACTTGTGTTGTACATTCTTTACACAAGTAGATTAGAAGAGTAGTTCTAGTATTAAGATGTTTGAAAAGCAGAGCAGCAATTCTCAAGTGTGGCCATTGGATATTATTTAATGACAGAAGATGTGTCTGGATATAAGGTTTTATCATGTTCATATTGGAGTGTGTAAAGCTGTTATGAACGAACACTACACACCTATCAGGCTACATGATGTGACACAGAAGACCATAGTATGGATCTTTACCCCTGCGAAAACCCAAAATGTGTTTGTGATTTTGTTCTGTGTAATGTTATTGTAATTTCTTGTAGGACTTTGAGATGTTGTATAGTATTAAATACGGAATTGTTTATTATGTACTGACATGCACAAATAATAATATTTGTGCATATGTTGTTATATAATAAATAATCTATTATTCGACATGCATGGTATGAACATAAAGGTAAGTAGAGCATGTTGATAGAAAAAACTCGTGCAGATCTTCACGCCAGAAATGAAATGAAATGACTTGATTCGTATCAACAGATGCATGTTAATAATGCCATGAGCCTTTAGACATTCTGCAGTATTTATGTCTGCATCTCAACCTACAGTATTTTTATTTTCAAAATACATGAGGTAAGGGAAATTGAAGTTAGGTTTGTGATTTATGATATGTGGGTGGGTCCACTTAAAAAAAATCACAACTGTTAACACTGTTATTTGCTGATGACCAAGTTATAATATCTAACACAGAAGATAACATGCAGAAAACTGCATATAAATTAAATCAATAACGGAACATAGTTTAAATATATTTGCACAGAAAACAAAACTGATGGCATTTAAAGGGTGAAATTTAGTGAGAACTAAAATTGTAACAGATAACAAAATTATAGAACAAGTAAATTCCTTGAACTCCTTAGGAAGTTTGATATCTTATGAAAAAGAAGGGACATTGATGATAAATTGAATAGCTGCTTGAAAATAACAGGCATTATAAATCATACATTTAGACCACAGAAAACTGGATCATTAAAGTGAGAGACACAAGAAGAATTACAGCAGCAGAGATGAAATATATGTGAAAAACAGCAGGATACACTTCAACAGATTATAAAACAAACACGGAGATTGCAGAAGAACTAAATATAACCCAGTTTTGGACAAAATACAGGAATACAGAAGATTTGTTGCAACATGTAAACCAAATGCCCCCATAACAGATTACCGAGAATAATAAAAAAATACAAATCAACAGGCAGAAGAAACCAGGGGAGACCATTAAAGAGACTTCAAGATGAGTGAGACGGGAATGGGTCAACAAGTGGCCGAACTCCACATGAGCTAGATGATGTTGATTAGTGATACATATCACATTCATTGATTTGGCAAAGAATGACCCATGTCTTAAAATGTGTAGGTAATTAAAGTTGTGAAATTAAGTGCATCAGTAAGCTGTATAATACAGACTTTCCATATTCACTGAGTACACTTAAATATTCCATTGTCTCCCTTGAAAATCAAGGTACCTCCCATTGGCTTCATCACATTCACATCCAGATTTTTCTTAAAGATTGGCCACATCAGTGTAATGAAAACAGTTTATTTCAAGTATTCTGATATTTTATTTCAACAGGAAAAAAAAATTGTTTTAGGGGTGTACCTGGTTTGAATTGTGGATGTGTTGAAATTAATCCCATTCTTATCAGAATTCGGTGAATAACTGATGTGGTTCTAAACAACCATTAATTATTAGTCTCCAAATCTGAAAATTCACACATACACTCAGACAGTGCAAGCACTGAGTTACAAATCTTGATTTAAAGGTAAGTAGATATTGAAAGTTTTTCTGGAACTTCTTGTTAACAGATGTGGGAGTGTGCCCTGGTTGTGTGCAAGGAACTAGTGACACAGTATGAAGAAGAGGTATTCGACTACATGCAGTTGAGCTGCCTCCTGAAGAGGATGTCACAGTTCTATGATAACATTATGAAACAAATACGACCAGAACCTGAGTACTTCCGTGTTGCATACTATGGTCGGGGCTTCCCAGCATTCCTTCAGAACAAGGTACATATATAGCAGAAATATATATGTGGCACGTTTGACGTTCACCGGGCCATGCATCGTAATATTATTTCTGTAGTAAAACCAACTAGATGCGCCATTGTATCAAATTTATTTTATTTTGGAATGACACTCCACATGTTTTGGACAGTCTTTCCGTCCATCATCAGGAGTTCAAGACTGTACATACAGCCACAGGCATTTGTCAAACAGATAATGCTGTCTGCTTGCTAGCAATGCTAGCATAAATTTAATACATTGGTGCATCTAGTTGGTTTTACTATAGAAATATATGTGGCAACTTTGTCAATTACAGGGACAGGTATCTTGAGTCTGTCATTGGCAACAGCAGTGTGAAAACCTCATGTCAAGCATTTTAACCATTTTGAGCCCAGGATGCTCTGAAAGTGTCGAGAATTTAAGTGGCAGCCATTATTTTGCATGTTCTTGGGCTGTGACTGTAGGTGACATGGGATTGTCAACGCATGCTGCATGTTGACTATGACTGATGTTCGGTGAAAAAGGGTTAATGGTTATTTGAAGCATTTCTGGAAACTACCACACATAGTCCCCTGCAGAGGGTTTCATGTCATTTGAACCTCCTTCACATCTTTGACATGACAGCCCCTCAGTAGGTTATATGTCTGGAGAAGGAGTGAAGGATGACATGATAAATGATTACGGGAGTATGGTGAGTGCGCAAGGGTCAGAGTACCTTGCTTAGTGAGTTGTTGTCACACCAGCAGCGAGCGGACTGGGGCGTTGTCATGGAGTAACATCCAGTATTTGGCTCTTGACAGTTTGGGATCATTCAGGTGAATTACTCGGTGTCGGTTGGTCAGCATGGCTATTGCATTGTTCTTATTGTTGACCCGTAATACCATCAGGAATAAATGTGGTGTTTATGATGTCCACCAATTGAAATGAATGTCCCACATCACTTCTGTGGCTCGTGGCAATGATAGTGACTTTTGCACATGGGATTATCATTTACCACTCTCTCTCTCTCTTGCTCGCTTGCTCTCTGTCTGTCTGTCTCTCTCTCTCTTTCACACACACACATACACATTGAGGATGACTTTGGAATTGTGTGTGTTTATTTATTATATGTTAGGCATTGTGCTTTTAATTACATGTAATAAGTGTACCTCAATCCTCATAACACTATTTCCAAATTCTTGTAGGTGTTTGTATACCGTGGGAAAGAATATGAGCGTCTGAGTGACTTCAGCAGTCGTACCTTGAACCAGTTACCCAACGCAGAACTCATGAACAAACTGACTCCACCTGGAGAAGATATCATGGAATCTCCACACCAATGTATCCTTTGTTTAACTGTGTCCACATTTATGTAATTGGTAAATAGTATATGAAGTATGACAGTAAATCTTGCAGAAGGATTCAGTGCCCATGTATGGTTGTAGTTATATGTGAATGGATATGGCACAGGATCATGTCCACTGCCAGGTTTTGGCATTAGTGGTTGTGAACCTTGAGATTCTGCTACTAGAGCATTGGTTAACATTAAACTAAGCTGTATTTCTATGTGCTGTAGTAGTACCACAATACTGAAAACTGATGTAGTTCAAGGATGCAGCCCAGTATGTTGTCGTATGCACATTTTGCTTCTGAGTTTATTTTTATTAGTGCTTTTAAGTTTCAAGGAATTCTGTAAACGGTGTAAGTTCCAAGAATCAGGTTTTTAAATGAATCTTTGGAAGTGACAGTTCTCACTGGAAGATCCTCATGGTTATAACATTTAGTTTGTGTAGTCATAAATTCCATCTTTTCCATATAAATTCCTCCTTTTCCAGTTGAAGAATGTAATCATGTTTTGCGTGTATGTATATTGTTTACCTTAACATGTATTTAGATGTCCAGATTAACAAAGTTGACCCACTAATGGATGATCGTAAGCAGCGGTTGTCTGGAAAACCTATTAGTGATCAGATCCTACGATATCACAGGTAAATTTTTTTCTTAGTATTAGAGTAAAGCTGTAACTTTTCTGTTATTCTCCTTGACACTGATGCTGTATTGAAAGTACCACTGGCATAAGCAAGGATAATAATATAGTTTGTAGCAAAGCTGATGAACAGTATTGCTTGGTCCTTATTTCTCAGTGTCCAAAGTCGACATCACTTATTCAGAAGTCTGCGTAATGGGCACAAAAGTAGAAAATAAATCTGACAGGGCCTGGCCAACATAAAAGCTATGTAGAAGTCACTACCATTATTGATAATGAGCATTTGAAGGGGTTAATAAGTTACATTTGTTAAATGTCTTTTGTGTTGCTAGAGTGAATGATGTGCAGAAGTTTCGTTTCTCCCGTCCCTTTCATCGTAAGGATCCGCTGAAACTGTCTGGTGGTGATGGAGAAAATGAATTTGCAAGTCTGTGGTTGGAACGTACAGTGTTAGTCACATCATATCCACTGCCTGGAATTCTGCGTTGGTTTCCAGTTACCTCCACCGATACATATCAGGTCAAATAAATTTATTTTGTGCATTTTTTTAACCTAGATATATTTTGGAAGATAACTGTCTTGCTGCAGTGTAGTAGTAACCATACATACATTCTTGCATACAGATTTATTACTGTCTGATGAGGGTAAAGGTAACGCTAAAGCTCTGTACACACCATGAAGGCGTATAGGTTGGTAGGGATATAGCTCCACTCATTCTCAATATCATTCCCTGCCTACTTTACCCCCAAGGAAAGAATCCCATATTAATTTACTAGGAGGTGGGGGGGGGGCTGCATAACTGATCTAGATATTTTGGAGAAGAGAAAAATTTCTTTCCCCGTGCTGGGAATTGAACCCTGTGTTGTCCAGCCTGTAGCATAGTGTTTCTCAACCTTTGTGAGACCGCAGCCTCGTAAATTCTTTTTTCATAAGACGAGGGCCCAGTCCCAACAGATTTACTTGTCAGCGCCTTTCCAATTTTTTTTAAGTTCCTATATTAAACGAACACAAGTATTAATAATTAATTATGGCATAATCATAAAGAGTATTAGTACACTTATGTGTATGGTGTGGCATGTTGACAAATATAAAATTACATTTAAATTAGTTATCAATTCCAGGAGAATCTCTTGCAGCCCGGTACCGGGCTGCGGCCCGGCAGTTGAGAAACACTGCTGTATCTCATTCACAATACTGCCTATGATATCCCTGCTTCTAGTGTCCAATGAAAGGGTAGAGAAGTTGCCTTTGTGTTTCAACAAAGAAAATTTCATAGTGAGAAGCTTCATGGCAAATACTATATTACCAATATTATTAGGGTGGTAAAATCAAGGAGGCTGACATGGATAGGACATGTGGTATGCATGACAGATAAAAGAAATGCATACAGGGTTTTGGTCAGGAAACCTGAAGGTAAGAGACTGCTTATAAGAACATGGCATGTATGGGACAATAATGTTAAAATGTACATCAGACCCTTTTTATGTAGGTATCTCCATTGCGACATGCAATTGAGACGATGGAACTTACAACCAAGGCTCTGCGTGAACTCATAATAGCTCACCGGAGTGACCCAACACTGCAGTTGAATCCACTGAGTATGAAAATCAGTGGTATTGTTGATGCGGCTGTGATGGGTGGTGTGACAAACTATGAAAAAGTAAGTTCTTTTTATCTTGTGCTTCTTACTGTTTCTGTGGGTTCGCAACATGGTGAATGAAGCTTTTGTTTTATGATTGAGTAGCTTTATAAGCTAAGCTATAAGGATAGCAGTTTTAAAAGTCAGAATTTTGTAGTAAGTTTTGCAAGTGGTTCATTTGCTATGAAATTTTAAATAACCTTATCATGGTGAGTCACTAATATAGAGTTGTGGTAAGGTTAGCATGGCTGGACTCAGAATGTTAACTGTATGTGATTTATCACATAAGCAGTGCAGGTGTTACTTGCGTGGGATATTCATCTTGTAGGCTATGGAAGGGTACACTGTGAAGGATACATAAAAGGTAGGAAGTCTGTGAGACTGAGATTCCCTTGACAGAATGAAGATTACTCTCTTCTGAGATTTGACACCTCACAGTCTGGCAAGAATTTACTTTTGTTTTGGAGGGATGTACTGCCTTCATCTTCAGACTGTTTGGAAGTTTTACTTTCTTAAGAAGTGTCAGTAAATTCCCACTTGATTACACAAAAACATAACATGACATTGGTGGTAAGGTTATTGTATTGTTGTTATTTTATTTGCAATGCAGTATATTCTTTGTAAGTTTCATCTTTGTATCTTATTTTATGTGTGTAGGCATTTTTTATACCAGAATACTTGGAAGCTCACCCAGAAGATATGGTTCTTATCACCAAGCTGCAGGATCTAATTGCATCACAAATTCCACTCTTAGATTTGTGCATCCATATTCATCGTCAGAGGGCACCCCCCTCTCTCGGGCCCTTCCAAAAACGACTTGAGGAATGTTTTGCTGAAATGCAAAATCATGTGGAATCCAAGTATGGAAAAAAGGTACTGTGGTAGCATTATTGGAGGACATATTTTGTTACATGTGTTCTTTGTTATTTTGTATACTTTACAGTAGACTACTCATTATACGGAATAATGATAGGGAGTTGACTCATGGAAGACCAGGCTTAGATGGGAGGATAATCTTAAATGGATCTTCAGACATAGAGTGGGAGGGTGCAGACTGGATTTTTCTGATTTAGGATACAGAAAATGGCAGACTCTTTGTAGACATGCTAATGAACCTTACGGTTTCATAAAATATGGGGAATTTTATCTTTGCTGTTCTGGGATGTTACGCACCATGGATAGGCAACTAGTTACTGGCATTTCGGGACAACCTGTTGGTCCCATATTCAAGGGTCAGGCATGGGACCTTATAGGTTATCCCAAACCATCTGTAATTAACTACAAGCCAGCACTACGTAACGCCCCACAAGAGCAAGGGTCTCATTTACACCAAGACAGAAGTCTGAAATCATACACAGGGAACTTATGAGTGGCTGTGGAATAGCTAGCTTTTCAAGTGGGCTGTCTGTGCTCCATGCATTTAGTTAGTTGGTTGGTTGGTTGGTTCGTTGGTTACTTAGTTAGTTAGCTAGTTAGTTAGTCAGTTAGTTACACAGTTGACATTTATTTTGAGAAGTAGTTTGTACTGTTTGAATTGTTTAGACTCCTTATGGCAGTATCAGTTTTCCTGGTGGTTGTAATATCACTGATAAATTGCATATCCAGTCACTTGACATGCACTAGGGCCAGTTACTTATAACTGAACAGGTGCACTTATGAGATATGATGCTGCATGCTGTCTGCTGCTACTTTCATACTCATGTAGAAACAGTTACAAGGCCTCGTAGTAAAAGTAAGGATTGTCAGACTATGATGATAAAAGGTCAGAAAATTTTCGTATAAAGAAAACCAACTTGATGTACAACTTATTCTTAGTATATTTCGTCAACCTGTACATGTTGCGGGTGGATCTAGGCCCATCATCAGGAGGTACAACAACCATATGTATACAACAGTTGGTGCTTGTTATTCTTTTTATATGACTGTCTGTTGTCCTGGTTCGAACCAGGACAACAGACAGCCTTCTAAAAAGAATAACAAGTACCAATTGTTGTATACATACGGTTGTACCTCCTGATGATGGGCCTAGATACGCCTGAAACATGTAGAGGTTGATGAAGTATACTAAGAATAAGTTGTGCATCAAGTTGGTTTTCTTTACACAATTATATCAAGATGCACGGTCAACAAAACATTAAAAAAAAATTCAAAATTTGTATGTCATCATGTTAGTAATGTTAGCATTGTTACCAAAATTGAATCCAAAGTGCGCAAATCCCAGGTACCATTTGGCCCAGGTGACTGAACATTGTTTGGTGGTGCCTAATATTTGTGGGTTCTCAGTATGAAACTAGCTTCATGTCATGCTTCTGCCACCTGGAATTTTGTGATGTCTTGTAGATTTTTTGAAAATGTGTGCACCCCTGGCTTTTCCTTCATTGATGTTAAATTCAAAGAGCAAGTGATTTCTTGCCTTCTTTTATCTCTGTACTGCTAAATTACATGGTATGTTAATTATTTATAACATGTGATTAATTGCTGTTACAGCTGTGTGACTTGAAATTTGAAAATACTCATTCTGTGACAATGAGGAGACAGTTCAGTGGTGTCAGTATGCACACAGATAGTAATCGACTGTCTGAAATTAGTCATTCATCATCAGAGTAAGTACATTTATTGTCAATATAAATTGCACCTAAATGATAACATATATTCACTTTCAGATGATGTTTTTATATACGATAGTTCAGATGAAATGTTTGGATTCCAATGTGTGGAGACAGCCTGTCTCTCTTAGTGGTGTATGTACTGTGCATCATGTTCTGTAACACCGTTTGTTAACCAGCTGTTATGTACTACACTTTGTATGCCAAATCACATCCTAGTTTCTGCTCCAGTGCATTTCACTGTCTACTGACACCATCTTCAGGGAGCCCAATAAAACTGATTTCTTTGCAACACATCAAATGATTATAAGCAGTTACTAACCGTCCGTTATAAGGTTGTAGTTTTTCAATCACAGATGTACAACTTTGAATATCATTAAAGTTCCTTCAGTGATGTGTATGTATAGTGAAATGCTTCATGAGGCTGGATGGGGAAGCACTGTAGACCCAAACGTGCAGTGGCATCAGTTGTGGCGGCACATGTGTGAGCCCTTGCATGGTCTTATTCAGGCATGACATGATCAGTTTCTGTCCCCTTCCTTGTGGTGTGGTGTTTTTTTTTTTTTTTTTTTTTAATTGGGGGGGGGGGGGGGGGTGGGGGGGTTCTGTGATGTGGGTATGCTATAGCTTGGGGTGCAAAGCTCGCGTAGGTGTCTATTGTTGCAGCTGTTCTACGTGGGCTTCCGGCTTATTGTCTGTCCTTCCTCGATGTCTAACGCTGATGAGCGTTAGCTACTATAGGTTCTGTGGAAAGGAGAAAAATAATCATATGGTGTGTGTTGCTATGTGTGGGCTAGTAACTCGTGTGATGAGTCCCAATTGAGTGGTAATTAAAAGTCTATACTCACGCGTGTGTTTCCTATCCTCTGTTCCTGTGGTGATCCTTGTGTTCAGTGTGTTAGTTCCAGATTGTTGGTGTGTGCGCGTGTATATGTCTTTATTCCTGGGGCTGTGCTCTGCTTCTGTAGCGTTATGTGTAGTAGTTCGGTAAGGGAATCCAATCCCGTCCGGTAATTGTTAGCTGTTTTCTTTTTCACAGGATGGAAAACCTCAATATACAGGAAACCCACCTTCACATACTCAATCATCCCAACAACCACCCCGCCCAACACAAACATGCTGAAATAAGATATCTTTACTACAGGCTACACACATAAAACCTGCATGATCACGAGTGCAGAACAGAAGAAAACACCATCCACAACATCATTGTAAACAACTGGTTCCTCGCCCGCCCAGGTTTGGAGATTTTCAAATGGCCCTTGTGCAGTACAAGTTTGCTGTATATCCTGAAGAAGGAACCGGTTTTCTCCTTCAAAACATCGGTAACCCTCAACTAGACAACACTGCGTCGTAACCCTGACGACTACAACGCGAATTTTTACTGACACGACAATATCTAATGTCAGAAATTGCTGGGTCAGGAAGGTTGTACATCAAGACTACTTTTACGCTTTTGTTTTAACGCTCTGTACCATTTTACACCACTTCTTATTCTACGTCCTCTCATTTTCGGTCTAAGTCCCTTCGGCTGCTTTATATCCATTGAAGACTTTTTTAATGGAAATATCACTTTCGATTAACGCCTATTTGATTTACGCCCATTTGTTCAACAACATAACTAGGACGCAAAAGGTGAACTTGGTGTACCTTGAAGCAGCGTGTGCTGTTCCACTGTGAGAATTGCGGGGTTTTACGATTAGCCAGGCCGAATATCGTCGCACGGTTAACCTTTTGACGCCTAATGCCAACTATAGTGGTCGTACCACACCGCTAACCTCTAAAGTTGCATTTTATATATTTATTCAACAAATATAGGTACTGAATATTTTAAACATGGTATATACTCTCCGTTTTTTTCTCTTCAAAAT
>Ga0123352_10014758_pt1 | contig 12445 bp, 9 predicted proteins | sample TergutLab28metaG_FD_89700 | JGI IMG/M metagenome (GOLD analysis project Ga0123352, IMG submission 89700) | Labiotermes labralis P1 segment gut microbial communities from Petit-Saut dam, French Guiana - Lab288 P1 | ecosystem: Host-associated > Arthropoda: Insects > Digestive system > Gut ... | reverse complement strand
TTGTCTGTTGTGAGTGTTGTGTGTTGTCAGGTAGAGGTCTCTGCGACGAGCTGATCACTCGTCCAGAGGAGTCCTACCGACTGTGATGCGTCGCTGTGTGTGATCTAGAAACCTCATGAATGAGAAGGCCATGGCCCGCTTTGGACCGCAGCGCCACAGGAAAAAAGAAAAGATAGTATTGAGGGTTATGATCATTGTATAATAAGTTAATCTCCGGCGCTTGACCGTTGGGTCGAAAAAATTTTGTATGGTGGTGCCGAACATTTTTCCCTATAATCATAATAGTATTTGTCCCTGGCATAAATAACGTGTATCAGTTCACACGCACCAAGCCGGAACCACTAAATAACAGCGAGATCCACACAACACCCTAGAATCGTGGGTCCTCAGGAAGGATTTTGCCATTCCTTCTTGATCCTAAAATTCAGAGGTTTATAAAAAAAAAAAGTTGCGGAAAATTTGAAAACCTATGGCGTAATTTGTGCCAAGTAACTGATGATGTAACGAGCAAAGCACAAAATTCCTCGAGTAAGAACTTGTGGACTTTGTGGTTTTATCAGAAATTGTTTTTAGGACGCAGTAAAAAAAAAGAATTTTCCTGAATTTATATCCAGCAATTTGGCTTTTCTGGGAGATTATCCGTTTCCAATAGTGACGGGAACACCGGCTGTGGTGCGGGACCTCATGGATTTCCTCATTCCCTCCAGGCATAGCAGGGATTATTTCTCAATTTATGTCACATGCTTACCAACTATTTGCATTTAGTTTCCTCTTAATCTTATTAGCATTCTACAGCATACTGCCCAGCCTGAGATACTGCAAATGTCGTCAAATAAACCACAAATAAAAGTAAATCATTTTAAATTATTGTTTGAAAGAATGGATGGAAGCGTATGTGACCTATTTGAACTCTCTCTGCGCCAGTTAATTTTACCGACTTCAACCAAGTTATCCTCATTTCTTGCTTTTTAAGTAGTTTCAAAATTTCAAATCAAGTTCTGGACCTCAAAACCTTCATCAAATGTGGCTAGACTATAGCGCTATACAACGGAATAAAAAGAAAGTTTAAATCTTTATGAACATGTGAGGAATTTCTTGACTTGCTGAGAACCGGTTAGCTTCTCAAGAGAGTCTCCGCTCCATGGAGTAATAAGTAAGCAAGTAAGTCTTTATGAATGCAAAATAAAACAGGCAAAGCAGTCTCGTTACAGGCCTGGAGTGGCCCAGAGGGTTCCAGGAATTTAAGGTTCCCAGATTTCGTGACAACGGCACGGGAAATACTCCGGGTACTCATTTCTGTTGGAGGCTGAGTCGACCCCAGGGCCATAGTGCGATCGGAAGGAATTTACGTCAATAAAAAATCCACTGACATCAGCTGAGATAGAACCAGCGACCTTCCGATTTATAGCACAGCACCTTAACCACTGAGCTACCGCGGTCCCCGAATGCAAAATATTTGTTACTAAAAATTTCTTGTCATCAGAGTCAGCGTAATGACTGCTGAAATAAGCCCACATGAAGACATAGTAGTGTAAAATCGCGTAAAGAATACGTACTTGTTGATTTAAGAATTCCTTCCTCTACCACACTTCTTGTTATGTCTCGTATTTTTTAGTTAAACCTGTATGTCATAAAGACGTCTCAACACAGATCGTACTGGGATCTCCAGTCCACTCTCAGATAAATCTAATTTGTTCGAATAACATGACGTATAACTTCGGATAGAGGAACTAGAGGCGGAAAAAAGATTTTAACACGAGCCGTCAAGCACAACTTCCGTGAGACAATGACGTCATGTACAGTTCATCTGTACACGCTACAACGTAAGCAGTCAGCTAATTGCAGAAGGTAATGCAACTGGAACTGGGTGCCACTGGTACAAAATATTGAGCAATATCACGATGTTGAAGGCCTGGCGCTGGTGTCAGGTTTTAAAAACACAAACATTTCGGCAGGCACAACGTATCTCATTGAACATGTGATTGATTCAGATACTGTACCGAGACGTAATGTGCAATAAAAGGTGTATTTTCAGGTTTCTTCAAGTTTCCACATAGAATTAGCTTAACATGGAGAGGAAATTTTAAAAATACACAGTCAGTAGCCACGCAGTTTGTACTGTAAACCAGATACGTCATAATAACAGAAGTGGGATGGACCGATAGCAAAGTATCGTAACACGTTTTAAAAATAGGTATGGCCACTTAAATGGATGTCACGATCAACATTCCTATCGTTACAGCCCTATTGTTACCACAGTTACAGCATTCCGGAAGTGGTGGTTGTCTCGTCCAAAAATTTTGTGTCTGCCCCTAACTCACCAACTACATAACCAATACCACGAAGCAGGCGCCTTCCTGAAAAGCTAACAGTTGTTCATCCAGACAGAAAATTCCGCGCATTTGATGGAAGTTTGAGGTTTTTTTACCACATTTTCATCAGCCCACCACCTGTTCCTTTCTTTATCCAAATCAGTCCAATCCATGCCCCCATTTCACTTCTTTGAGATCCATTTTAATATTTCGCTCTCATCTATACCTAGGTCTCCAAAGTAGTCTCTTTCCCTCAGGTCTCCCAACCAAAACCTCGTACGCGCCTCTCCTGTCTTTCATACGTGCCACATGCCCTGCCCATCTAATTCTTCTGATTTGACCATCCAAATAACTCTGGAGAGGAGTACAGATCATTAAGATCCTCTCCATTCCCCTGTTCCCTCGTCCTTCTTAAGCCCAAATGTCTTCGGTCTGCTACGTTGTCATTATTATCGAATAGCACACGATAGGTAATATATTTCATAAAAATCTATCCAAAGGTTTCCAGTTCAAACACGCCGACAAAGGCGGACAGATGTGGTCATATTTATTAAAAGATCTTATATTGTGAGTTATTTCAGGAGTACGCAACAATAACTGCAACTCAATGGAAGAGAGTCCTATTAGAGTGAGAATAGGTCGAATCAGTCAAGTCAAGACCAGTCAAGAACAGGTTCACTGATAATGTAGAAATACGTTTAACGTCACACAAATTCACTCGTTCGCAAAAAAGCAGTAAAAACCGACGTTCATTCGATCGCAACAAAGAGTCACTTGGCGAAGGTGTCAACGGAGAAATAGACGCCTGTGTGTTTATTACATTAATGAATGAAAATAACAGTTCGGTGTTTTTCTACACACCTTTATCCATATTTCATGTATCCGAATAGATTTAGACTATTTATCAGTGGCGTTTGAATCTAAAGAATTTTATGAGTACATTTCGAGACAGAAATTAATTGAAGTAATACCTGTTTTGTCCTTAGTAAACAGAGCCATTGAAGGACGTTTCGTCACCTTACAATGCCAGTAAATTTATTCACAACCATTATTATCAGTAAAATTGACTGCTATGTTCGTCATTAATGAAAAAACTACATCGGAGAGAAGACACGCGATACTTGTTTCGGTCACGTTCCATCTCCTTCCCGATAACTTCCCGCGCCGTTTGGGTAATAACCCTCTCTCTGTGACTGTGTGCCTCACATCACTGAACGATTTTTCCCGCACTGACTGGATGGGACGACCAGGGTCGAAACCGACAATGATTCTTGGCCAACTGCTCTCTGACCACGGATAAGAGCTCTTGACTGGCAAAGACTGACAAAGAATGGAGCAACATCCATCACGCTCGAGTCAGCACCAGTCAGCACTTGTCTTGTATGGCTGCGGATTATGCAGCTTTGTTATCGCTTTAACGTTTGTTAACACAGTGCCAAACGGTAAAACTGGTTTTGACTCCTACGGGCGAGTTTAGAATTGTCTAGAAAATTTTGGTTGGACCAATTTGATACAAGCGGTCACTTGGAAGACCTAATTGTAAATGGATGATTAGTCCTATACTAGAACGTTACTTACAGACAGACGATACGATGACCTGAAATGGACCCATCTGATTCCGGACAGAAGGCTCTCGCGAACAAAATAATGAAACTTTGTGTTCCATGGACAGGGCAGAATTTGTTGACTAGCTAAGCTAACTATAGGGGTGCTGATAAGTCCTTAGCCCGAACTACTTCCCGATGTCGTAGGACGGAATCGATAGTGTCGTTGGAAGCTAATCTACTGCTCAGATCAAACAACATATGCTTGCTGCAGACTCTCATGAACCTTTAGAGGGATGAAAAGCAACTTATATGTTTAATTTTCAAGTAAGAATTATCAATTCGGGCCAAGGACTTATCAGCACCCCTGTATTACCTTCCAACAAGGTTTTGTCCCGTGCACTTAATTTTGTATGCGTGTGAAATCTCACAAAACTTGACCTCGTACTCTGACAGATGGAAAGAAATTCAAGCCATTTTTTTTTAAACAAAGCGCTTACCATCGTATTTGGAGCTTATATATGCCACTTTATCATTACGCTAGGAGAAAATGCCCTTTGAAATCCAATAAAGAATAATTATTTCGTGTTTATATCCTTCACACCCGTCCTGTCTTTTCTTTGTCCCTTTCGTATCTTGTGTCGTTCTCTTATTTCTCCGTTCAAACTGTTAATTTACCCGCGTGATTTCAAGCTTCAGCCGCGAAGTAGATGAGAACTGTGCTCTTTTGGGCTGTTACGCAGCGAGTAGTGATAATTCCTTACGGACGTTTCGGGACACCTTATCGGTCTCATCTTCAAGGGTCAATAATCGTACGATCTTAAATTTGTTTCTTCAACAATATAAACTTGACCCTTGTAGACGGGACCGATGGGTTGTCCCGAAATATCGATAAGGAATCACCACTAATCGTTACGTAATAGCCCAGGAGAGCGCAGATCTCGATTTGCTCACTTGTTTATCTTTCACGTGGAACCGTTTCAAGCATAATAGCTGACGACCATCTGTCTGTCTGTCTGTCTCTGTGTGTGCATGCTTGTCAAATGTACACGTTTCCATATAGGAACGGCCTGTGGAGAACACACACACACACACACATATATTCATAAAGTATGTCTTGTTTCATGTACATTTTTGGGATTATTCAACAACCCCATCAGCTGATACAGCATCTAACGAAATCCGTATCAGTCACGGTATAATGACCTCTATTTCACGTATTTCCAGTTCAGTAGAAATATTAAATCTTTTCAGGCTGTCAACATGGCTATAATTTGTCTCATAACTGAATGCAACAAGATATCGCAACTTGTGTCTAAAAAAACTTCTATATTTGTATAATTTATATTGCTGACAAGACGCACGTATTTCCAAGTATGTACTTACCGGCGGAAGGAGGTTGTTTTTTTTTTTTTTTTTTCTGATATCAGACACCAAATAAATTCACAACATAAGCGCCAGCACTTTTAAGAGAGATATCTCTTTCGTAGCTTGGTAGGGTACACGACATGCTGTGCCACGAGTCAACTCTGCTCGGTCCGACAATGAATATGAATGCCTCTCTCGTCATCTTTTGTCTGTGTTGAGCACACAGTGCATAGAAATGGCGCCCTCTCACAGCAGTGAGCGCTTCGTTATTATTCCTTGAGATTACAAATTAGACACGCTGGTCGAATAAGAAAAATAACCAACAAAGAAACGCACATCTCCTGAAGTTTAATATTCGAATTTCAAAGCCATTCATTGTTTTGTCCCCTTTGTCCTGCAGTTACTACAGGCTCTCTACTATCTATAGGGTAGAGCATTACTGAAAGTCTTATGGCAGCTTTTCGCTTGTAGGTAACAGCAGGTTCACTGTCGTATTCAAAAATCCCTCCACTGAATTCTAACCTCGCACAGTTCAGTCCTTTTCATACACTCGCTTACCATTTGTCGGTCTTTCATATATACCCAAGTCTCTCACGGCGGATACTTAAGTTTAGGTTTACCACTCAAATACTTGTGCACGTCTCATGTGTGTATAACACACGTTTCATGTCCCTCCCTATTTCGGCTGTGTCATTTCTAACCGTATCCCAACGGACCTTAATACGCCCTTTAAATATCAACAACAACTATGCTAATTATCTTGCTCATGATTTCAAAGAACGCCGCGGAGTAGGGTCACGTTTGAGGATTGTTAATTCGAAAGTGCACTTAGCAGCAAGCAGCTCTAGGCAAAACCTCAGATTGTATGGAAGGATGCCTAGTGTGTAGAGAGTAACAAAACAGACGCATCCAAGAGGCGATAAAGGTGCGATACTTTGCTTTTTGTAGGCAGGGCCATGGTTCGCATATGAACGCTGGGAAAGTTTTCGAATTCACGTAATTAAATCGCACGCCTATTTTAATTTAATTTATCCAATATGCCCAAGGGTCAATTAACCACTGCAACTAATTTTGTACTCCACCTGAATAAGTGATAAATTAAGAGGCACAGTTCACTTGTCTACGCTATGAAGGCATGTGGGGGGAGGGGGGGGGATAGTGGAGACTTTCTGCTCTTTCTTATCCTGGACATTAGGGACAGATGGGTGGTCAGCTCCACACTATGGCTGCTTCAACCCCGGGAAAGGTCCCCGGTATTCACTGGGCTCCAGGGCCGGTCTGACGTTCTGAAGAAGAGGAAGATCTATTGAAACTTCCGGGGTTGTAACTCCGGTTTATCCAGCTCGTAGCCTAGCTGCTATAACCGACTACGCTATTCCGACTCCCCCTGTATAAACTGTAGATATTAGCCTTCTTCATAGTTGACGCCTTTCCGGTCGCGTACTTCTGCTTGCAGCCAGTAGGCAGAGGTAGAGTACACGACAGTGAGATGTCACCAAATATTTCGAGTGAATGATGGCAAAACACTGTCTTTCTGCAAGTGTCGATTCACAGGTTGTTAAATAGTCTCCCCAAATGTAACTCAAAGTTAGACGCCGAAAGCGAAAGGGAGAAAAAAAAACTATGGAAAAATACTTGGAATGTTCCACACATTTGAACATGATGAAAATTCCTTGGAACACAGGATCACTGTAACCGTAGCTATTCAGCATACAATGCGCATGCGCCATATTGTCAACTGTGGCATGTCCTGCTCTACAATAATTTTCCACATATTCTCATACACGGCACGATTTTTTTCGGAAAAAAAAAGTTACTGAACACAAAATGCTTTTTGATTTTTTGTCTGAAACATTTCTTATTCTAAGAATAAACGCGAAATATCATAAAATATATATATTGGTCTTCATGTAAAGTATCTGTTGTTCTTGCCCGGTGTTAAGAAAATCTGAATTTTCTCAACAGATTTTCGAAAAAATTCTCAAATTTCAAATTTGGATGGACGGACAGGCTGACAACCATGACGAACCTAATAGTCGCTTTTCGCAATTTTGCGAACGCGACTAAATTTTTATGAAATATTTGCCTGAGGTGTGTGATAGTGGAGACAAGTACACAAACGGACACATAAGAAAATTGCCAAATTCTTGTAGAGTACATCTTTTCATAATGAAACAAAATAGGAACGTGAGGTCACAAAAAGTCTGTATGAATAATACGCCAATTTTCAAAACACATCCCCGATTTTCACTAAATTCATTCCCGACATCTGCCCCTGAGAAATACATAACTTATCCTTTTAAAAAACAACAAAAAAGCACATGCACGAATTTTCGAGGCAGTACAGACACTGGCAAAAACTAACAATGTTCTAGAATTGTTTATGACTAGGGACAATCAACAAATATGCAACTTACGTGGAGATAAATTTTGAATAATAAAAACGACAAATTGCAGATACATGAAACCCACACTTCGACGTTCAGTTAGACCCCTGAGCTAGGCACGTAATGAAGATAATAAAACAGGTAAGTTAGTGCAAATTACGTACGGAATACCTTTATCTGTCAACTATTAAAATGGGGACGAAACATTTCGAGATTATATTCTTTTAGTTTAACCTTTTGGGGCAGGAATTATTTTTTTAATTTTAGCACACCCTGTATATAAAATGTGAATAATACAGGAACCAAATATGTTAGAATTATGGAACAAACTGCATTTTGAAGAGAAAAAAACCGAGAGTATATACCATGTTTAAAATATTCGGTACCTATATTTGTTGAACAAACACATAAAATGCAACTTTGGAGGTTAGCGGTGCGGTACGTCAACTATAGTTGACGTTAGGCGTCTAAAGGTTAAATTAACCCGACAAGATATGTAGAATATTTAATAAAACACACCGACACATGCACATGTATATTGGTGTGTGTAATTAAATAAACTACAGACTTCACGGTGTAACGATAAAGATAAAAATGAAATCTATGTAAAGCTTAAGTCACGAATTCTTCCTCCTGATATTGACAATGAAAATAATGACGATGTTAATGATAATGCTAATGATGACTATAATGATGGTAACATCGATATGTAACTTACTTAAGGTGGCAAACAACGCCGTTATCATTTGCGCACCAGCAGAACACTGCAGTCCGTGAGATAAATCGAAGTGTATTATTGTATTATATATCTGCATGCACACACAACATTTATAGAACTGCAACGGAAAAGTAGGCCTCGGGATTTGAAACCGCAGACCCTCCTTTCACTGGACAGTATGGCATAATACGTACATACAGAACGGAAACGAAAGATACGTACTGTGTATATCCAACATATGCTGCAGCCTCAAATGAAAGGGAGTCGGTATTTGAAACCCGCATAAAGAGATGGGGGATTAAACTATGTAATGATGGTGCCAGAAGAGGTCAACTTATAATCAGTGGTAATGAAGATTGGTTCTTTGGAGACTAAAAGTGATCTGAATTATCCGCAAAGATTAATTTCGTACTTCACAGAGAATACGGTGTGCTTCTATTAGAAAGAACAATTAGTGAATGTTGTAAGGGGAAATGATCACAGTTTATTTTAAGTTTCATTCGGTGCACATCAATAAACTGCGTGGACAAGATGCAGAATTTTCAGTGTAAAACCTGGCGGTGTGTGTGTATGTATGTATGTATGTATGTGCGTGTATGTGTATGTACGTAGTATGTATGTGTGTATGTATGTATGTACGTACGTATGTATGTATATATGTATGTACGTACGTGTGTGTATTTATGTATGTATGTATGTGCGTATGTATGTATGTATGTGTGTGTGTATGTATGTATGTGTATGTATGTATGTATGCATGTATGTGTATGTACGTATGTATGTATGCGTGTGTGTATATATATATATATATATATATGCGCTAACAACTAGGATTTGAGGGGTTAAGAAGAAGTATTAGGAAGAGGAGGAAAAAAGAAAAAGAAACCTCAGTGGTCGAATTGATGATTTTTATTACGAAAAATCACAACTCTCAAGTTACCTGTTTAGATGTAGTAATGGGCTTCACGAAGCTATATCCCGGGTTCGATCCCTTGTCAGTCCATGTGGTCAAAGTGGCATTCCAATAGGCTTATTCCTGAATACTTCGGCTTCTCCCCTCAATTGCCCCTCCACCAACTTCCCTGTTCAGATTCCTGCAGCTACTATCAACGTCGTAAATTCTGAACACACACACAATTAAACAGCAAGGTTACGTAACACTAAGGGATGGGCGAGTGGAAGACATAACACAGACAGTCGTTAAACGTTTATGTAGCTGAGAAGAAACTGAAATGAAATTGACTACCCGAAGCAGACATACAGCTGAGAAAGTAGAATCATAATTTATGTTGGACTGTAAGTGGGCACTTCAAAAGAACCGATAAGGAAATAGGAAAATAATTAATTTTTAAATTGATCTGAAATGGTACAATACATTATATACAACATCAATATAGTGATATAATGTATGCAATAGGTTACACTGTGACTACATGTTTCAACCGTAAACGGTCATCATCAGGCCAATAAAGAACATTTTGTTTAAGGTACAGAAAGTTAGTACTCAATGGGATCCCATTTCGTTTACAGTGGAATACCACCTTTCTGTACCTTGAGCAAAATGTACTTTATTGACCTGATGATGACCGTTTAAGGTCGAAACACTATATCACTATATTGATGTTGTTGTGTACTGACGGTGTATAATATATTATACAATTGTTATTGCACAACGGGATGACGTCTATCAAAATGATCTGAAATGGGTTTACTGCTTGTGAGAAAGTGCACCGGACTCTGGAAAAAAGCATTCAGTGGTAAGTAGAAGTGAGCCCAAGAGTTTAGAGGCAGAGTAAATCAGTTCATTAAGTAGATGTTCAACTTAAAAAAAAAGCATGGCTTGATTTAACTAGTAAAAATCATTTAAAATTATTATAAAGAGAATATACCGTATTCTGAATTTGTGTAAATTGTTGATTGGTAGGACCGTGCTGCCTTAACAGCACATCCGTTTTGTTCACAAAGACAGGAGTCTCAAACATCGAAACATGTAAGGGAACCAAAAAAAAAAAGATTCAAGGGTACATACCAACACAACAAAGCCACTTAGAAAACATATTGTAATCTTCCATTAGAATCTTCAGTTCTATGCTCTTAGGAAGCAGGCACTGATCAGAACAAAACAAAACAAAATGGTACAAACAAAACAACTGGTATAAAGAAGTCCAAGATTCTCGAACAGGTTTGTAGAGTCAGACATGGAAGGATATGCTACAGGGCACAAGTTCGTCAATGCTTTACGTGGGACAATTGCCAGTCAGTCTTCCATATATCTACAGCGGTGTAGACGAATATTACATTCCATCCGCTGCAGTTTCAAGCACTTTAAATTAAAATATCCTAAGAGCTGTTCAAAACTGAAACAAGCTTTCGTGTGTACCTACTGTAAGTATGTACGGTACTTGAACCTGTTCAGGACGGTAATTACCGTCTGTACGTACGGCAGGCGGGAATGCACTACGTGTTTGCTTGTATGCAACCGATCTTGCTGTGGTAAACTGGTCAGTGTGTCAGACCGGTACTGTGCCATGCGCCTGGACGCAGGAGTATCTCCATCAATCATTGGACTGTCACGTCCATATCACCGAGGTTGTTGCCCTTCTATCTGTCCACTTGATGATGTGATTGGAGATTAATAAACTTTCATGTTTAAAGATGAATGATTCGTATAACTTTCACTGAGATGTACGTATGCAGCTACAAAGTGTTCGGCATTGTATGTGAACCTAGAGAAATATTGAAAGCCAGAATTTAGGATGCGGAAAGTTTAGAATCTGAATTCAGGAGTTTCTGGGTTCGAAACTTGGCCGGCATAACGTGTGATTTTCCTCGGTCACAACGGAATTTTCGGGATGATGATGATAATAATAATAAATATAAAAGTAAAATTTGGAAGCCATGTCGGGAAAACATCCAGTAGATTCACTATGAAGTACAGCTATACCTGTAACATCATACAAAATACGGAAAGCATTACAATCTGAAATTTCGAGCCTGAGTGGTGGAAATCGTTGCTGGTTCAAGAGAAGTACCGGAAAGAAAGGGCTTGTGATAAGAGACAACAACAACAAAAACAACGACGATGACGACAACATAATAATAATAATAATAATAATAATCCTTTTATCAACTTTATGCAGGATATTTACAATTACATACCTGGAACAAACCACGTGTCTAGAGTATATAATGTTGCAGCTATCCTCTGTTTAGAATGGAATGTTGTTCGTCCGTGAAATATATTTCGTACTTTCACATCAGTACTCCGCAGTGCCCCAATATGTTTGTTTTTTGTAGTTTCTCAATTGCGCATTTTCCTGGTACGTTGTTCAGTTATTGTCTGAGTGATTTTGAAACGGCTCCAGTCGCCCCTCTTAGTACTGCTATCACTCTTGCTTTCACATTCCACATGCGCTGAATTTCTATTATGAGGTCTTTATATTTTAAAATCTTCTCAGCTTCTTTTTTTGACCACATTTCTGTCTCCATTTATTGCAACAGCTATTAACTTGCATTATTATTATTATTATTATCATCATCATCATCTCCTTTATGCAGGGTATTTATACTTATATTCCTGAGACAAACTATGTCCCTAGGGAATACAGTGTTGAAGCTAATCTGTTGTTACTATTCATAGTGCTTATATCACTAGTTATTATTATTATTATTATTATTGGGTCGAGGAGGGGTAGTTGACACATTTACCCTTGTAGCCAAATAGCCTCCCCTCTCTCCTACTTCAAATCAAAACATGAAGTTTTCCTTCCACATCCATTTAATTCATTATTCGTTACTCAATGCTACACAGCCAGGGCTGTTGGTGATATTATTAAATAAATAAATAAGCACTACTTAAGTCGTGCTGCGGAGATAATGTAATTATGACAGGTTAACAAAAGATAAAAAGGCATAAAAAACATTGAAAAGAAAATTTTAGGAAAAATTAGTTTGTGATATCGAGGGAATAGCAGTGTTATGGCATCTTAGAGGAATTGGAAGGAATTTGGAAAGAACCGGCTCACAATCATCTCCAATTACAAGCTTGTGTGTACACGGCACTGAAACTCCGTGTTCTGCCATAACTAACTACATGCAGCATATAATAATAATAAT
>Ga0123352_10014757_pt1 | contig 12445 bp, 6 predicted proteins | sample TergutLab28metaG_FD_89700 | JGI IMG/M metagenome (GOLD analysis project Ga0123352, IMG submission 89700) | Labiotermes labralis P1 segment gut microbial communities from Petit-Saut dam, French Guiana - Lab288 P1 | ecosystem: Host-associated > Arthropoda: Insects > Digestive system > Gut ... | reverse complement strand
TCCGCATAAGTTGGCACTAACTTCGCCGACCGGCGGCGGCCGCTCTGTCGGTATAGTTCGCGTGCGGACTAAGGCCACGGAGTTTAGTTTAGTTTTATTAGTGTGAAATGTTTATCTGTAAATAAAAATGATATAGCAGTCAATCTCCGTGGTGAGTACAAGCTTTTTTTTCCCACACCTCCCTGTATTTTATTCTCACAGGGCCAGCCTTGTATTAGTTTCTGTCCAAGTGATCAACTTTATGTATCTCGAAATTTTATTATTAATTGTATTCCATTTTAATTTATTCTTCATATTGTATGTTCGTGACTTTTACTTTCTTTAGTGACTAGTTTGTGGCTTAATTACTTAAAGATAGGCAATATGAGACCGAAAATAAGCCATCTTCTTCTCTCCTCCCATCTTGAGATATGTTAGTGAATACAAGGTATGAAATAAAAAACTTATTTCCTTGCCACGGTTCTTCCGTAACGCGCTGTTGTTTTTACGAAAACGCGAACTGTTGAGTACCATATGTATACAAATTTCTCGTTTCGATAGGCGGTGTAAGTGTATTTATGACTTAAACGTGCCAGTAACTGTTAAATCTCTTGCGATTCATATATTTATAAAGAAATTTAATCTTATATATACCCACCCGCTGATTCTATGCTTCATTGCGTAAGATCGTTAGTTATTTGTAATATCCAGCTGTTATACTCCCCGAAAAGTCGACAACAAACTTTCTATTATTTGTCTAAAGATTTCCAACAATATGCACCATACACTTAATAGTTAAGTTCCTGGTTTGATAAATATCTCATGACCTACCTCTTTCTGTGGCTCAAATATTCTTCGGATTATACAGGACATATACGTAAACTTCTCTGTCCCTTGTTCTATAATTTTTCCTTGCGGTTAAAGAAAATTGCGGAATCTCTTGTGCTGTTATGTACACACGCATATCTTGGTCATCTCAATAACCGATTTTTTTGGGATTAGTTTAAGCACGAAATTTTGAGAACGGATCTATGACATTTTTAGTTAATTTTGCGACATAGGTTACAGAATTATACTACACAGATCGGAATCGCACAGTTTCTGTCGTCGGAAGAATTTAATAACCTCTATCTAGAAGGTACTTTATTTTGTCATATTCAAAAATTATCCTCCGTCCTTTAGAGGTAAATGGCACAGTTTAGGATTGATAATAACTTGAGGCACATTGCCTATCATATCTGCCTGTTACCTACTTTGTGCACCTTTGCTGTGCAGACTTGGTTTTAAGTTGACTTATCTGGACGGAAAGAATAACAAAGGTTGGCAAATGTGAGGATAAAAGATGACTCACTTTTGTAATCCCTATGTTTTTACACCGTCTACTCGCACTTGCGTCTGTCTATATTCGTGGCGCCTCTTCAACAGGAGGTGTTTTAGTTTTCTTCAGATTTCCTGTGGCATGAACTTTACGTAGCATACGGACCGCTATTTTCACATTTCTTTTGATCTACATTTCAAATATTTTTGTTGGACGTCAGAAGGACATAAAAGCTTAGCCCGATGATATTGTTGGCAAGAGCACTTCGCACTTTTAACATACAAATTTTGCTAACAATAAGAAAAGTCTGTAAATAGATTGATTGGAAATTTTTTTCATACTGGAAGAAAAGGCCAGTTTAAAATTCTTTGAGAAGTATACTGTAAAGTTCATCTCCTACGAAACTGTCTCACGTATTTCGCCTCATGCCATTTTTTGTTTTGGGTTTGAAAGTATGGCTGCCTGTCAAGATCTTCTGTTTATTAACACAACCTGTCAAGATACAGAGCGGCCCTGTTTTCTTGTATGAGTGGATAACGTACATTATCTGTCTGTCTTGTATATGAATACTCAATTTACTTCTGGAAGACGCTCATGTACCCGGCGTGGTTTTGAAGTTCAGTCTCGGCCTGAGCTTCCAAAAGTTGAGGCCATGAACTGGTGACTTGGTTTTTAACCGATTTATATACTGATATCACAGTTAATTCAGAATTGCATTATTAAATATTTAGAATATGCGGAGAGGGTTCGATGTTCACACTTCTTAACTGCTGTATGCACACAAGACATGCATTCATGAGATGGAAGTGGTTTATAAAAACTCATTTCCACGAACGAGACTGCTTGTAGGCTGGATATTATTTAGGAGGGGGAGCGAACATTCGTGAATGCTTGCTAGAACGTTGCTAGACCGTTAGAATCTGGTGACCACACATTTCTACTTATTTTGACGTTTTGCTGACCGTACGTCTCAGTATATTTATCTCAGTAATTAGCCAACTTGATGTGCAAAGTTTTTGTTTTACAATAAGTTTATTTCATGCCTCAACATGTTTCGAGCACTATGTGCTCATCATCAGGAGGTCAAAATTGCATTACACAGCCTCTGGTATTATCACACTGAAACAAGTGAGTGGTCTAAAATTACTAAAGTACAAATCTATAAATATGAGCAAATAGTAGTAAATTTATGTGTGTATTTTTCGGGTGTGATTACTATGTATTACTATCAACATTTTATGTCATGTAGAGGTTATGTTTATCCAGTTATTAAACTTATTAGAAAGGTACTATGTCTATTTACATTTATGTTTGCTTGGTCTATCTAGTCATAAAATCGTATAAATTGCTGATTAGTTGTTGTATCTATAAGGTTATATTTATCCGGTTGTTAGAATTGTTAAAAATACGATGTCCATTTACATTACCTATCTAAAAAATTGTGTTTATCTAGTTATTAAGATTGTGCGGTGTCTATTTACATTAATTGTTGAATCTACAGAAAATGCAACTTGACTGTGGTTAAAACGTGCTTACCCTATAGGTGGCCGTCTCATGCACAGGTTGAGAGAGGACTGGTTGGAATGCATGGGATTGTGGGTTAGACGTCAGGTGGGATACGATGTGTAGTATTTGAATGAAGGAGGTCAAACATTGGATTATGCTCGTTCAGATTTTTTTCGGGGATGAGTTCATTATTATGGTGGAACGACTGGTTGTACATTTGTTCATCCCTGAACCTGCATCACCTGCATCCAAGTTTTTCAACAAATATTCTCATAATTGTATTTAATCAGTAACTAAGATGTAATCAGATGCAAGAACATTATTAATAAACTTGCATAATTTTGAATGTTACGTAAATATATTGTGTGGCGATTGGAAACGGCTTGACATTTCCCGGTAAATATTCCATGAGAGGTTTTCGTGTAAACCGATGAGAATAATGCAAATTCTAACGATAATTCTGACAGCTTCACGTGGACGGTTACATTCGATTGGCAAATGTACTGAAGCCAGAAATTGATTGGATCCACAGTTTTGAGGATTCCTAAAGCTAATTTTCTTTATGACTTTTATTTATGAAGAGTAGATTTATTGTCGTGTGAAGAAAAGACTGTATTATGGCGCCATTGCGCAAAAAGTTAATTTTAAGAATAATGGAAAATACTGGCAAAAAGAGGCGAAATGCGATAGGCAAAATGTTTGCACACTGAGTGAAATTGGCTTCTACAGAAGGTAATATTGTAAAGTAAGGTGACTTATTTTCTTTTTCTGTCTGTGTGAAAACAAGGACGGTTCTATCCCCTTCATGATTGCAGGACAAGTCTCACATGATTAAGTGCAGCGGGGAGCTTCATCTGTTCCTGAAGAGCTAAGGGGAATCCATATAAATTAATGTTGTGGATATTCCTCCTAACTATGAATACTAGGGAGGTGAGATTGAAAGTATCCTTCGATAAATTGGGACAGAAGAAGTAGGGATGGATGCGAAGTGACAAGATCTGACTTAAACTTAAGTTTTGCTGTTTTATTTTATACGTTTAAGCTGTACACGCCGAAAGTTAGGGAAATTCCCATGCAGAATGTATGTTCCAGAACTAATGTCTTTCGTCTTGCGAGCTACTCCTTTACAGTACTGACAGTTTCTTAAAAATTCTGCCATACAAAAATCATATTTGGGCTGTATTTGGGTCGTGTTAATGGAGAAAAGACAAATATTAACACAAGTGAAAGGAGCAACATGAGTGTGAATGTAGTCATTTGGTTTACAGACACTGATACTGAATCTGAATTTTTTAAAATGAAGAAGCAATAAATAAATTTAAGTTAACACACTCAGTAAAAAATTACATGAAGCTATGACGTTTCGGGGCCATTACATTTACGGAATAACACAAATGTACCCCATCTAAACATTACCAAAATACGTGTCTTTATTTGGAATAAGAGTGTAACCGTTTAGTGTCTTTAGCTGGCGATATGGGAATCTTTTGATAAACCAAACTAGTTTTTTTGCCTGTGACAGTTTTCTTGAAACACGGTTTTATGTATATGTACTTCAGGAAGGGAATTACAAAAATAAAGGTTGCTGAAATTAGCGGCATTATGATTTGAGGTTAGCTAAAATACGACAGATAAAAGGTACAGTGACATAATTGTGGTGACGGGATATTTATCTATTTATTTAGCAGGTTGTTCGACGTTTGTAGATCTTCCTGCGCCCTTTTAACAATTATATTATCTTCTTCCTCCATTTGTCTCTGTCATTCCAGTCTTCTTCTATTAATCCCTTTTCCCCCAACAGTCCTCTAATTCCTTCCGCCCATGTAGCTTTAGGTCTTCCTCGTTTTCTTCTTCCTGATGGGCTCCATTTCATAACGTTTTTTGATAGTGTCTCCCGTCTTCCATTCTCTGAACATGTCCGTACCATTTTAGTTGTTTAGTCTTAATATCGTCTAAAAGAGACCTTGTTACATTCATTTTTTGTTTATTAATAGTGTTCCTAATTTTGTCCTCCCTGGAAATTCGAGCCGATCGTCGCCAAAAGTCCATTTCTGTGGAATTCAGTTTTGCCACCGTTTTTTGCTTTTAAACACCATGTTTCTGCTGCATATGTAATTCTACTTTTAACTATTGCATGATAAATGTGAGTCTTTGATATATGTGTGTGTAAGTATGTACGTACGTACGTACGTATGTATGTATGTATGTATGTATGTATGTATGTATGCATGCATGCATGCATGCATGCATGCATGCATGTATGTATATATGTATGACTGTATGTATGTATGTATGTACGTATGCATGCATGTATGTATGTATGTATGAATGAATGTATGCATGCATGCATGTACACATATATTTATTTGTGTGTGTGTATGGATGGATGTGTGCATGCGTATGCTTATGGACTAGGTTGAAGCCAGTTTCTCTGGATTATTAATTATTATTTCAAAATTAGCCAGTCTTCCGCCACATACCTGGAATTAGTTTTTAACTACGTTGATTTCCAGGAACTACTGAATGCAATTAGCATATATCGTGTGGAATTACGTCTGTCACATGGCCAACCGTGGGACATATAAAATATTTCTCCGTAATCATATCGACACTAATCGCAAAGCAAATAAAATTCTGCCGTATTCTAGGAAGGACAGGAAAACTGCGAGCTTTACGTTGCTGTAAGAAGGGATATTCACTTTCATAACTACAAAACACAGTTAACGTTTCGTTTACTTGTACATGATATTTGCTGAAATTATCTGAACTGGGGACTTGCGTTTGGTCCAGCCAGTATTAATAGGCGTGTTGCTGTGTTTATGAAATGTTACAATGAGGCAGGAAGCGCTCCGTGACATCGACTACAAACTGATTACACTCATATAAAACAGTACGCATTATCTCATTAGTGCTAATGACTTTGTGCCACGTCCCCTACACACGATAATGGTTTAAGCGTTCTTTTAGGTATAACGACAACATAAAAGATATTCAATTGCAGAACACGGGATAAAAAATTAGGAATTGTAGATAAAAGAATGAAAACGACAAAATTAGTTTAGGAAACAAGAAGAAATACTGAATATAAGGAAAGAGTAGTAGGAATGGAATGAATGACTGACGAAGGAAGAGGGGAAGGATAAATTTGAAACAGAGTTTCGTAACGAAGAGTCGGTAGTTCAGATTTAGAACACTTATCAAATAATATCCTCATTTCGTAAAGAGAGACAGGCTGACATCATTATTAATCCTCTGTGTGTGTATCGAGCTTCTTCACCCCCGAGCAAAGCAGTTTTATATAAGACAGGCGAATGCCTGAAATTTGTACTTATCTAGGTACGACTGACTGTCTCTAACACTTGTATAGAAAATGAAAATGTCAATATGAAAGGCCTTAAGCTTGGAATTAATAAACTTCTCCCTCTTTGTTTCTTTGGGCGGCATAAGTCTAAGATTACAGACATCTGAAGGGCGAAACTGAAGTTTGTATGACAAAGAAGACCATATATTCTTAACCCTATGAATGTAATGTAAGTGCGAATAATGCTTGATGTGGTGTTCTTTACTTTGTTTTTGTAGCCGGCTCCAAGTAACATTAAAACTGGCAAGTCTTGTATCCTGCAGTACCAGATTAATGCATCATGCACCGAACTTAACTCATCAGTGACATTATGATAATAAAAAATGTACACAAAAAATCCCAACTAAAATTTTGCATGCTGTGAAAGTATGATTTGGCGTATTATTAATTGTGGTATCAACGTTACCTCCCTTGGTAACGTTGTATTCGTCATTTATTGAAAAAGCAAACCGAAATAAATATAAATACGTAAATTTCTCTCGGAAATGGCACACATCGAAAAAAACCTCGTGTAAAAAAATTTGTTTCCTGTAATGTGTATATACGGTTGCAGCAGATTCATGCAACTGTAGTATCGCGTTGCATAGAAGTTACTGTCTTGAGAAGAAAACTGTGCTATTCTGGGTTATTACGCAGTGAGTGGTAGCAAACTGTTACCGACGTTTTAGGAAAACCTTTAGACACTTGAAACGGGGCGATAGGTTGTCCCCATACGTCGGTAAGAAACTACCACTACTCGCTGCCTAATAACCAAGAAGAGCGCAGTGCTCATACACTTTGCGGCAGAAGCCTGAAATCACGCAAGAGTTTGTCTAGAAACCAATTTATTATGCGTGCGCATTGCTCTTTAGTTGATTGGCCCACTGCCATCCTTAATTACGAAATTACTTAGATGAATGAATAGAACTGATTAGTATACTTACGCTCTCAGAACTTATTTTGTCACGACAGCTTAAAGTTTGCAACATACGCCACTGTCAGTGCAACAGGTATGTTGTGGCTGATAATAGTTAATCTGTCCGTGAACCGTGGCTTCACGTACAGAGTGGTGAACGTAGCTCTCTCTGCTACAGAAGGTATAGAAACGTAACGTCGGATGTGGAGAAGAGAGTTCCTTTGTAAATAAACACGAACAGATATAGAGATAGAAATTTATGCATGCATCGGTTTTTTAAACAAATATGTTTCAAATAACTGACTGTTTGTGTGAAGTCTGCGAAGTTATCAACCGTCAACTTCTGTGCTGGAGTCGTACAGTCTGTCCAGTCATTTCCCCAATTTTTCAGTCAGTCCTCAAACTCAGCTTCTTTCTCGCGCAGTTTTTCTCCATCCGAAATATAGCTATTCGTCATGTCCTGTGCCAGTTAATACCGTTACAGAACTAGGTGAAGTTGGAAGTGGTAATGTCTCTTCCAAGCATAGAGTTTAACATCATATTCTTAATGTACACTTCCCTTTGTGTTTTAGACAAAGTCTATTTTTAATCAAAGATTCCTTATATTACATTAGTGAAAGTCGTCCGGCCGCACTATGGCCCTGGAGTTGATTCAGTCTCTAAAAGAAATTAGTACCAGGAATATTCCCTTGGGGCTAAAGGCGACCGGTGCTTGTGGCTGACAACCTAACCACCTTCATGTGCCGATTGTCTTGAAATCTGGGAACCTCAAACTCCTGGAACCCTCAGGGATTGTCTAGGCACGTAATGGGATTTCTTTACCTTTTACATCAGATGAAAGTTAAGTAATAACTGATATAAGAAGCGAAAACATCTTCTCTAGCGCTTTTATTCTGATGATTCAGATGTACTTCTTTACTTCAGAACGAAATTCTTGGCCAGCAGCGCTAACATATTATCAGACATTTCTGCATTCAGGTGTCGGGTCGATGTAGTGGTCAGATCAGGGGCTAGACCACAGATTCCCTGCAAAAGCAACAGACTTTCCTCGTCCCAAAACCTCCTCCAGACAAGCTCTGAGGACCACCCAGTCTCCTATGCAGTAGGTATGGGGATAAAAGCAGCTGGAACGTGAAGCTGATTACTCGCACTCACACATTATCTAAATTAAGAATGCGTGGAGCTAAGTACCATTTCCTCCCATACACCGTTATGACGTTCACTCAGACAGTTTTTTCATACGTTCGAGGCTCATCCGCAAGTAAATGAAATTTTCCGAGAAAAATTCGTTTATCCACGTACAATTCATAACTTTGTTCATTTATGTCTTCCATTAAATACTGAACGTATCCAGCGCTCGCTCGTTACTCACAACTATCTTAATGCCAATAATAAAAGCACGCAGACTTGGTCTGTGTACTCGTAATACTGCAGCAAAAAAAAAAGGGACTGTGTTATAAGTCTCACAGAATAGACGATTTTTTCAGTTCTACACACAACAGAAAATAGTCATGGTTTATTTTCAAACCTTCTCTTAAGTAATCTACTGTCTAATAAAATATAACGCCGTGTTTTCTGGTATGTATCGAAGTTACAGTGGTAAATCCTGTCTTCATCAGTAACATGTTGGACACAAGATGTTACAGTGAAACGTCGGAATATACACCATTCTACACGGCGTCACATTGGATAAGATGGCATTCTTCATGAAGAGCATGGTGAAAACCCCCCAAAACTCACATGCCTAAATTACTCTAAGCTCTAAAATAACTTCATTTACTAAAACTAGAGTCAAAGGGTTTTTATCCCTTTCTAAATGCCGAACAACATTCTACGCAGTATTTTAATTCACCGCCCTGTAATATTTTGGCATTACGATAATAAGGGAAGAAAATGAATATAGCATCGTGGAGTCTATGTCTTAAATTCTTAGTCGCCTTGAATCACGTAGAATAAAAGAATACTATTTTTGTTAGTGGTAGAAGGTGAACATCACCTCATGACATGCCTTTAAGGTACAGAAGGGGCGGAAATATAGCTCCAACCCTGTATACCCTCGGTGCGAGAAGTGGTTGGGTGGTCAGCACGATGGGGCCCTGTCGCTTCACCCACAGAAAAGAATATTTACCTATTGTACAGGAGGCTGGGTGTGCCCCAGAGCCGGTCTGAGCTTGCACAAAATATCGTATTCTACAGGGATTCGATCCGCGGATCTCCAGCTCATAGCTATTCGCCGTACCACCTACGCTAGCCCAACCGTGTTGGTGGGAGTGGATGAACAGTAAAATGATTGCGGAATTTGTTATGCGCTACAAACAGTCGCCGGATTTCAATTAAAGGATCATATCGCATAGAACTTAATTGAAGAAAACCAAGCAGAAATGCAACAAACAAAAAGTCCACAAGCGTCAGTTATGAACGTCACTACTTAGTCTTGGTAGTGACGTCATGGGCGTTTGTCTTGTCCGACAGGTCGGACGAGAGCCAATCTTGTTCGCTGAGAGGCAGAATGAAAGCAGTGCCAAACTGTTGGTCGTAAATTGCGAGTTATTAATTTACTTGGCCCTCTGAACTGTGGAAAAGAAGCGGACCGATTTTCGGACATACGACTTTTATGTAACAAGACTCGGAAGAAAATTCATTATTGTGTGGCCCGAATTTCTTTTGTGGTAGCCGCAATGCAAACCGGCAAGCTAAAATAAACTTTTCTTTGAAGAGGGTTATGCATTTAATGTAGTGTAATCGCGTTCGTAAGGCAACACGCAAGAAAATTTCTAAAAGAAAAATAAATTGCCTTACAGAAAACGGGGTATCGATATCGAACTCTCTTGTTTCAGGTACTCCAGTTCACACTGACCTAATGTAATAAATTTGGACTGTATTCATTTGTGGCACAGGAGTGCAGCAGACGATTTTGATGGCTAAGGAAATAATAAATTATGACATCTTTCATTATTACTTTCTTCTGTTGTGGACGATATGGAATTTGATGAGTACTGACGATTAATAGAATCTACCCTGTCTGCACTGACTTGACTATCCCTGAAAATAGAGATAGCAGATTTCTTCGAAAATTTGTTGATTATCTGTACAACTGCGAGTCCTCATACCCAAGAATTGTTACCGACGTGAGAACGTGCATTCCCTTGAGAAATACTAACAAATATTTGATGAAATAAACTACAACATTAACTCATTTATTTATGTATTCATTCCTCCATTATGCTTTACCAAACGTAACTCTTATAGCTCTACGTTATGAAGCTTGAGCCGTCATTTTTGACACAGGGGCTGGAACACACATGAAAGATTGCATTATGGTGTAGTCCGTGATATAGGACACCGATTTTATAAAGCCGTTCTTTACTTCCGAAATGTACGGGGTTCAAGTAAACATGAAAATGTAATTTCATTAACACCCATAAGGAAAGTACGGCCTTCTTTGTGCCGATTTTCATGAAACTCGCACTGAACAGCATTATGTTCAGAACTCTTACACCAAATTTCGCCCAAAATCGGATAAATTATAACAATTTTGTTTACAAATTCATTTACGATTCTAAAAGAGTATGGTTTCCACGGCTCCAGTTTTCATGAAAATCCTTATCACAGAGAAAACTTTTATAGATATTGCTTCTACCAAATTCTGTCTACATCGGACTAAAAGTGTAGAAAATACCCTGAAACTACAGTGGTGCTTTTAAGTAAGGCATGCTGCTCATTGTAACAATTTTCGTGAATGTTATAAATATTTAACGACAGTATGGTAATATTTTGTATAGAATTTTATTCTAATAGTATGGAAAAAGTGAAATTTGGCAGTAGAAGTTTTTACGTTCCTATGCGAAGTATGGTTGTCAGTGTGCCGCTTTTCACGAAATTCACACTTGCTGGACAGTTATTTGTAAAGAATTCCTACAAGTTACGTAATGTTTTGACGACCAACTCAAACACTTTAGTTTCTGACAGTATGTCACAAGAGTGGTGGACGGACGAACGGACGGTTTTTTTATTCGCAAAGGAAGCTTAATACTTTATGATCTGTGTAATAAATAGGAGGTTATAACTAGTTCCTTCAACATTGCCCCCCCCCCCCACCCAACGCTGCATAACGTTTTTCGGTTTATATCGAGCCACAAGATCAGAAAATCAACAAGAAAAACACAACTTACCTTCTTCAACACCGATCCATTCAAGAAATGTTCCTTTATCTGAGCTACAGGGGCGTTGTCGTCCTCGTCCAAAACTATTACCAGGACGGTCGTCGCCACCTCGCTGATTGAGAGACCTCTGTCAACAGTACAGTTCACGTGGACACGCAACTCTGGCCCAGGTCCTAACGTTCCACTGTCATCAGGTCCAGTGTCTCTGTCCAGACTTTCTCGACTTTGGAGTGAGACGCCATCGCTGGCGACACTGACGTAATTCGTACCTGTTCAACAGATGCAGTAGTACAAGAAGGTACATTCACTAAGAAGTGTTAGCCTTGATTAACAGTTAATTTAGTGGCTATATTTAAACTTTTGTGTCACGTACCGCCGAACGTAAAATCGTAATTTTGGATTGAGGCAGACCTATAAAGAGGCGTCTTGTTTTATTTTAATATGTCACTGAATGCTCGAAAAGCTAGGCTATGAAATAAGTGATTAGGAGGCTGCATATCGAAATCGCCACTCGTAAGATAAATATTAGAGGACGTCTTGAGCGGAGAAATCACAAGGACGTGTGAAAGGGGTAGATGATTGAGAGATAATTTAACACATAAAAATTAAATTTCCAATAGATGGTGAACAAGGGCACATAGTTCAGTGGAGGATGCTCGACTTATGTTGATTAAGTAAGTCGTCAGACTTTCTGTAGGTGAAGGAGGGACGGTAAATTTTTTCCTGTGCGTAATGTGAACGCATACAGTGGGTAGACGTGTCACTACTCATTACTGAAATCGGCGCCAGCTGGACGTTTATGTTTAGCTTCGCCACCCGACTTCTTTACCTCTGGGGAAAAAAACCCACAGTGTAACTTGACGGCGAGGTTTTATGGGCTCCAGAGCCGGGTCGAATGATCTGGAGAAGAGAGAAATCTCGTGTCCTTTCCAAAAATGTAACAACATATCATATAGTTTCTGGGTAATTCGAACAAGCATTTTTCATGGTAAAAACACTGGTCAGTATTAATAACAGCCCAAATGTGGAGACCCATTCAGTTCGTTACATTATTCTGTTATTGCCTTCTCAGTCAAGACCTACTGCCACATATCCTTCTCCCCCCCCCCCCCCACCCTCAACGAGAGTTTCTCTTAGGGGCGCCCCACACAACCCAAACCCTACACTTCCTGAACATGCACTCACTTTCACCAATCACTCCCTTCAACAACCACTCGAATTCT
>Ga0123352_10014749_pt1 | contig 12448 bp, 9 predicted proteins | sample TergutLab28metaG_FD_89700 | JGI IMG/M metagenome (GOLD analysis project Ga0123352, IMG submission 89700) | Labiotermes labralis P1 segment gut microbial communities from Petit-Saut dam, French Guiana - Lab288 P1 | ecosystem: Host-associated > Arthropoda: Insects > Digestive system > Gut ... | reverse complement strand
TAACGTATTTGGTTCCTGTATTATTCACATTTTATATACAGGGTGTGCTAAAATTAAAAAAATAATTCCGGCGTCAAAAGTTTAACCTTTCAAGTTTCCTAGGAATACCAAACTCAATGAGAATCTTATATAACACCTCCCTCCTAACTGCATAGACTTCAAGTCTATGCAGTGGGTACCTGTCACCACGGCATGGCGCGTCCTCAGGTTGTGGATAGAGGAACGGCCTCTGATAAGGAGGGTATCTGCGAATAAATTGAATAAGCAGTCGCGGGCAGCCGACGAGGGGTGGTAATCCAGCTTTGGATTTGGGCGAGGTGCTAACAATCCCTCCCTGTAAAACACTTATGTTAATCTTTATGTGCGTCATCCCCGTTGTGTGATATTCAATTAGTATGAAAATATATGTGCGTGGAACTTACCGTCAAACACACTTATGTTAAGAAACAGTCACATGCGGGATGCTTGCTCTGGAGACAAAACAATCCGGAGGTAAACTACTACACTACTCGGTTCTCCGGGGGAGGGGGGAGTGTTTCTAGGGGAAACATCGCGCAGCATACAAAGAGAGACGAAAATAGGTACTTGGAAAGTTAGGAATCTTTATAGGGCATGGTCCCTTAAGGCAGCAGCGAGGGAATTAGCGAGGTATAAATTAGATGTAGTGGGTGTGCAGGAGGTCAGGCGGGACAAAGGGGGCACAGTAAGAGCAGGGGATTGTGATTTTTTCTACGGGAAAGGAAATGAAAATCATCAATTGGGAAGGGGTTTTTTGTTGGCCGTAGAATAGTATCAGCAGTGAAGAGAGTAGAGTTTGTTAGCGATAGGTTGTCATATATAGTGCTGAGAGGTCGCTGGCGTAACATCATTGTTGTAAATGTGCATGCACCAAGTGAGGAAAAAAGCGATGAGTCAAAAGGTAGTTTTTATGAGGAATTAGAGCAGGTGTTCGATCACTTTCAGAAATATCATATGAAAATATTACTAGGAGACTTTAATGCACAAGTGGGGAGAGAGAATATTTTCAACCCAACAACTGGGCAGAAGAGTCTCCATCAGGATAGTAGTGATAATGGGGTTAGACTAGCTAACTTCGCCACGTCAAAAAATCTGGTTAAAAGCACGATGTTCCCTCACCTGAACATTCATCAATACACCTGTACCTCCCCTGACGGTAAAACTCACAGCCAGATTGACCACGTATTGATAGATAGGAGATGGCATTCGAGTGTACTGGATGTGCGAAGTTTTAGAGGAGCTGATTGTGATACAGATCACCAAAATGGTGATTGCATAAAATCCTTCCGATTCCACTATGGCTCTATGGTCGACTCAGCCTCTAACAGAAATGAGTACCAGGAATATTTTCTGGCAGTAAAGGCGGCCGGTGCGTAAGGCTGACAACCTACCACAATCGTGTGCCGTTACCACGAAATCTGGGAAACCTAAATACCTGGAACCCTCTGGACCTCTCCAGGCCTGTAACGGGACTTCTTTACCTTTACCTTTTCACCTAATAATGTCAGCAAATGGCAGATGGGATTTAATTCGGCGTTAGAATGGTTAATACATTTTCATGCTCCAAATGCAATAAAAATATTGACAGAAAACAGTTATTATGCTGCTACTGTATGTGATGTTGTATGGACTGTTTTGCAGGGCAACCGTTTCGAATTAGCTTGCTGCTTCAGGTCTTCTGCAGAAGATGCTGGCTCCGAGCAACAAGAAAACTTCCTCAGCAATGTTTTCAAAAGATTTTACGCACCGTACCTATTGGGATACCGTTGGGTGCGCGCCGTGGTTGTGCTCCTCTTCTTACTGTGGCTGTGTGCAAGCATCAGCCTTTTCCCACTCACAGAAGTCGGACTCGACCAGGAGCTCTCCATGCCTGAGGACTCCTACGTTCTTGTCTATTTCCAGGTAAGCTCTGAAGGTATTAGCAGAGTAGAGTACGCGACAGGCAGTAGGGTACAGGTAAGGTAAAGAGATCCCGTTACAGGCCCGGTGTGGTCCAGAAGATAGGTAGAGGTATAGCTCTACTCTTCCATGACCGCGGCACTAGAAGGGAGTGAGTGGTCAGCAGCACGCCCCAGCCGCACTTTACCCCCGGGAAAGACCCGGTACCCATTATACAGGAGTCTGAGTGGGCCCCAGTGCCGGTCTGGCGGGACGGAAAATCTCGTCACTACCGGGATTCGATCCCGGACCGTCCAGCCCGTAGTCAGTCGCTATACCGACCGAGCTAACCGATCCACAAACGGGTACAGGAGACAAGTGAATTCCACGCAGCGGAAGTAACATTTCCTCAACTAGTCAAACACTATCAAAACTTTTTTTTTGGAAAACGAAGCCCCCGTATCTGGCCCACTACAGCCGAACGTTCGTTCAAATCCTGAGCCGGATGGATACAGTTCACGCCTTTGCATCCTATATTCTTAAAAACACATATTAACCCTTTAAACGCCGAGCTAAGTCCCATCTGCCATCTGCTGGCATTGTTAGAAGCTCACCATATTCTCCACGTTAACAGGATAAGAGTTAATATCAAACTTCCTCTTACGCCAAGACCATCCAAGTGGAGTTTTCCGCCAGATTTAAAATTTATACCCGGACGCATCTTCTTCTACCCTCTCTCTCGTGCATGCTACGTGTTCTGCCCACTGTACTCGTTGATTTGATAATTTTAATTAAATTTGACCAACACACAAAATCATCAAAGCTTTTTGCAAGTGGATGTACAAAGTTACATTCATTAAGTTTCGCGATTTGTTGCTTGTCAGCATATATGACTTAAGGGACGAAATTAAGGAAAATGTGATGGGCGGAGCATAAAGCTTTTTTAAGGTGGGTGACAGATACGTACTCAATTCTTGTTAGAAACCCAGGAGCAAGGATACTATAGGAAAGACGGAGACAGAGATGGTACGGTAATACAGGGTTATTCAAAATGATTGTCGGGGTTTTAACAACTTGTCATACAAAATAAACTTGAGATAGGAGTATACGTTTTTCTTGTATTCAATAGAACAACACTCCAAGTTGTTGTTACATACCTTACAGGTGCTCTATATGTGTACCCTTTGTGATTCTACAAACATCAACACGATAATCATGTTCGTTCTAAACTGTTTGTAGCATGTCGGTGGTGTTGGTTTCAATGGCGGTTCTGATTCGTACCTTCAGTTCCGGAATACTTGCGGGAAGAGGAGGAACATAATCCTCATCCTTGACGTAACTCCATAGAAATAAATCACATGGGGTTGCATCTGGAGAACGAGGTGGCAAGTTGTTAAATACCAGAAAATCATTTTGAATAACCCTGTATTTAAATACGTGTAAAAGTACGGTTATAAATTTAGAGGGAATTCTTTTGATTAGGATAGTATTAGAATAAGATAGTATTAGGATAGTATTGAATCCCATTAAAACCACGGAATATAATTAACGTTTTAACGCCTAGAACTTCGAACTTTTACTTTTCTCTTTCTAAAAACTTTTGCGCCCACAGTGTTTGTTCTAAGTTTCTCTCACATCATCACCCTATAACTGATCTTTGTAGCAATATTTGTTCAAGTGTATAAATTATAGATCTGTTCCGTGTGTATTTGACCCCATTTTCCTATCCCTTTCCCTCCCTTAGCCCCAAAGATATTTCTAAGAGACTTTCATAGTTAACACTTTGGCGCCGAAATTATTTTTTTTTATTTTTAGCACATCCTGTATATAAAATGTGAATAATACAGAAACCAAATACGTTAGAATTATGAAACAAACTGCATTTTGAAGAGAAAAAAACGGAGAGTACATACCATGTTTAAAAAAATAATTACCTATATTTGTTGAATAAATATATAAAATGCAACTTTAGAGGTTAACGGTGCGGTACGACCACCATAGGTGACATTAGGCGTCAAAAGGTTAAAGTATTTTTTTTTAATTGGCCTACTTTCTCATGTTGTATCATATTCGACAAAATTTTTTTTTACGTCTGTCGGATCCCGAAGCTTACCCATGCGTGTGTTTGTTGCAGTACATGAAGGATATACTGTCTATGGGACCGCCAGTATACTTCGTCGTGAAAGCTGGCATGAACTACAGCGACTGGGACGCACAGAACCTTATTTGTGGCGGACAAGGCTGTAACCCAGACTCTATGAGCACCTACCTCTTTCGCGCACATTTGGCTCCAGAGGGGTACTTATCTTCATTCAATATAACTTTGTAATCTTTGAAGAAAATTAACACTTTACATATTTTTAGATGCAAAATTTGCACCTGGTTATGAATTAACCTGTTAAAGCAGACTTACTGCTAAATGTACCAGCTGCTTTAACTTTTAATCACCCTGAATTGTATCCATAAAACAAAGTTACACATTGTCATATGACTACCATTGTACTTCCCCAAGCATTCTAACGGTAAATTATTATCATAGAGACATTTTGTGTTATTTGTGATATAAGAATGAAATTTTAGCGTAATTTTCACCTTCTCATAGGATCCATCCTGTTGTGTTTTTCAATATTAATAAAGTATTTTTTCAATCACAACAAAACATCAATATATGGTAAATACTACATTGTTTTGGTTACATGTTTCTGTTTAATCAAACCATATGGGATCCCATACTGTTTACAGTAAAAAAGCTAAAATTACGCCAGTTTTCAATGATTTTAACTCCAAGTTAATGTATGTTTAAAATCTATTGAAGGAATGTATTTTAAAAATATATTGACGGAATATATTTTTATACTATATCGACGGAATGAATTTAAAAATATATTGGCGAATGTATTTTTTAAATCTATTGACGGAATGTATTTTTAATGTAATGACGGAATGTAATTTTAAAATATATTGTCGGAGTGTGTTTTAAAATCTATCGACGGAATGTATTTTTTTAAAATCTATTGACGGAACGTATTTTAAAATCTATTGACGGAATGTATTTTTAAAATATATTGGCGGAATGTATTTCAAAATATACTGGCGGAATGTGTTTTTAAAATATATTGAGGGAATATATTTTTAAAATCTATTGATTGAATGTATTTTTTAAATCTATTGACGAAATGTATTTTAAAATCTATGGACGGAATGAATTTTTAAAATCTATTTAAGGAATGTAGTTCTAAACTATATTGACGGAATGTATTTTTAAAAGCATATGTAAGATTCATATCAGTGCCTATGTACTTTAATATGTACATAAGTCAACATACGTTTCACTATGAACGTACCTACGCACAGACATGAACTCTTACATACGTTTTTAAAATACACTCGATTAATAGATTTTAAAACACATTAACATGGAATTAAAATTACTAAAAGCTGTTATGATTTTGGCTTTTATTAGTGTGAAAAATATAAAGGTAAAGGTAAAGCGTTCCCGTTACAGGCCCGGTTTGGCTCTGAGGGTGGGTAAATATATAGCTCTACTCTTCCATGCCCGCGGCAGTAGAAGGGGTGAGTGGTCAGCAGCACGCTCCGGCCGCACTTTACACCCAGGAAAGCCCCGGCATCCATTGCACAGGAGGCTGGGTGGGCCCCAGGGTCGGTCTGGACGGGCGGAAAATCTCGAGTGTAAACAATATGGGATACTATAATGTACCTTCATATAACAAATATTGGCATGAAGATGGTTTGATGAAACCGATACATGAAGTCAAAACTATGTAGTATTGACTATATATTGATATTGTGTTGTGACTGAATAAAATACTTTATGAATACTAATTTTCTTCCTTCATTTAGAATAACGATAAAGATGTCTTTTGGGATGTTAAACCGTGTAGGACTGGTGAGTAATTACTGGTGATTCGAAATATCGTAATGTCTTCATCTTCAGAGTCAGACAGTCTGCGACATCATTGCTCGGCACTGCAGGTGAACACACTACTGTATTTACGTACCAGTCTACACTGCGTAACACCCCGGAAGATTTGGATCTTCATCAATACCGCTGTAAGAACCTCAAATCTCACTTAGCATGACGAAATGAGAAACAAAATTTAATAGATGGTTTTAGTCTATATTGGTCAAACGGACCGTCCATGTAAAGTTAAATACAATTCTTTATGCAACAAAGTGTAAATGATGTCTCACTGTGATGCAGGGGTGGGCTTTCCGAATGAGAGTATCTCTGGCCGTCAAAGCTACACTGGGATTTAGAGGCCGGAAGATAGGTTTCATAATACGCAGTGTCTCTACACTCCACATAGTTTGTCAAAATATGAGTATTCTACACCCCGTGAATTTCGACGTTCGATAAACATCCTGATTTCTCTTTCTGCAACAGATCGTACCTGGCACGTCCTGCCTCGTCCTGGTTAGACGACTACTTCGACTGGACCACGTTAGAGAGTTGTTGTAGTTTGTCTTCGGTCCCAGGTACTGGTTCAACGAATATTTGTATGCAGTGGAAATAGATGTAAATTTTCTGAAACTACGTGCATGTATTAAGCTGCCACGCATTTCCTTACTTCAGACCTTCCCTACTATCACACATATTCAGATAGGCCTAACATTACAAGGAGCAAACAAATAACCATCGGCTACTACTTTATAAAGTATTTATACAGCTACATGTTTCGACTCTATGGAGTCATCATCAGGGTGATTTTAGAGCATGCTAAAAGAATGACATTGAATAAAACATCAAACAAAATCAAGTACCCTAGCCATAACCGAAATTTGTAATTTTCTAAAAGATTTTAACAGTTTAATATCACTAAATTTTTTAACAAAAATTGAATGTATTAAGGAAATAAAAATTGTAAATATATTTATAAGAAGTGAGATCTTGCAGGTCCCAGTGGCCGCGAGGTCTAATGCGTAGGTCTGCGGGCGCTAAAACGCCGAGATTGTGGGTTCGAATCCCACAGTCTGCTTTGAGTTGTGGTGAGAGTAAGACGCACAGAGAAGATCAGTGATCGTTTGGTGAAGGAATGTAGTGTGTTGTTTATATAGTCGGGTGTTTTTGTTAGTGACGTGGGCACACCGTATAAAAGAATAGGACAAGCATATGAATGAAGGACAGAACAAAATTGTTTGCTATTTTGATTCGAAGAACCCGAGGATCACCGCCTAACAATTTCAAGAATCTCCACGACAAGTTACATCTCCACGAGGATGATATTCGTGTGATCCAAATCGATGGTCCACAGCGTAAAGTATACATAAAATATGTGAACCACGAACGAACGATCGCTGTGCCGCAAACTATACAGGAAGTTCTTGAATTCCATCACGAGAGTGGGGAGCTCTCCATGGTGTCTGTGGAGATATCAGGCATGGGAATACGGCGTGTTCGCGTGGCGAATATTCCCCCGGAAGTTACGTAAGAACAAATTAGGGCTGCCCTGTCCCAATATGGAGACATGAAAGCATTAATATTGAAATGTGCTCACAAGTGTACATATATATATATACCCGGTCTCCAATGGCATAGGACTGGTGGACAGTGCTTTACGTAAACACATCCCATCACATATGAACATAGTAGGAAACCACGTATTTATCTCAAAACGTTCACAAAGACACGCAACATTCTAAAAGGCTATGTTTAACCATTTGGCGCCGGAATTATTTTTTAAATTTTAGCACACCTTGTATATAAAACGTGAATAATACAGAAAACAAGTACGTTAGAATTATGAAACAAACTGCATTTTGAAATGAAAAAAAAAGAGTATATACCACGTTTAAAATATTCAGTACCTATATTTGTTGAATAAATATATAAAATGCAACTTTAGAGGTTAGCGGTGCGGTACTACCCCTATATCGGTCGTTAGGCGTCAAAGGGTTAAATTATCCTTGTTTGTATACATTTAATTGAATGATGATAGCTCTTCGCAAAACCAATATATCTAGCAAGCTGACAAACATTTAGTTTCCGATCCTTACTCTCTGCCATCATGAATTCCAAGCCCCTTTTCCAAATATTTGGACTTTTCTTGGCGTATAATATTTCTTTATAAGTAATGTTAAAAAGGATTTCATTTTCTTTCCATTTCGTTTTGCAGGTTTATCGCCTGTGGCCTGCTCTTCCACTGCGACGGATGGCGTGATCCGGCCTACATCTGAGGAGTTCCAAACCTACCTTCCTAAATTTCTTGACAGCAATCCGGGGCCCAATTGTCCTAAGGGCGGCCATGCTGCCTACGCTCAGGTACCGACACTGATTTAGGTCCTCGCAGCTTATATAGTCTCCACTGAGACAAAAGCAGTCATTCGACTACAGGGATCTACCAATGGTAGTAATATTCATTCTTTGGACTTGGTTCATCATCTCAATTTTGGTACATTTCACTGGGACCATTGACTGAGGGTAGCTCCTTCTAAGGGGTCCTTCAGATTAAGTGCTTTCCTTTACCTGAAGATGGAAGAAGAAACGGCTGCCGAATCGTAGTGTTTATTAAAATGAGTACAGTGTCTAAAGTCCAAAGACAGAATATAACTTCTTTAGGAATCACTAGTCACATTCTTGACTGAAGTTTTGGACGATTTCCATTATCTGCGTGAAATTGAGTTATGCTGTTTCCAACGGGTCTGTAACAGTCGGGTTTACTTTACATTTTCTTTATGTCTTCCGCTATGTTATTTAAACATTCACGTGATTAAAAAAATCTGAAACCCTACTAGCTATGATATTTTATTGGCATGTACAATATCGGGCTATATTTCGTACATTGCAACTATATTTTTCGTCTTGTAAATAACATTTTAAAGTTTTTTTGCAGCCATTTTTTTGTCGTAAATGTACGTTTAACGTAATTCTTTAAAATGTTAATTTATAAATTCTTTTCAGTTCAGCATATAAAAATACCGTCATTTTTGAAATTTTGTAGTCTTTTTAACTCACCGAGGTATATCCTCAGTAGTAGACTGCGTTTGAAATGTGATGGCACACTCGCAGAAACCAGATTTCGTCTTTCGGCGAAACAGACGAGTCCATTTAAATCGCCGGTGGGCGTCAGTTCAGTCGACTACTGGTAGCCGAGGTGTGCGCATCAGCAGTAGTAATGCTGGATACACCATGTTCCGAGGTAGTGTGAAGAGTACTGGCTACCCACTCCATTCGCCAGTTTCCCCTTCACTTCCACTCCTGTGCGTCACCGTGTGCTATCACATTTCAACTGGACTCTACCAATACAACGAATAAGCAACTACAAGAAAATATAAAACCTTTTTTTTAAGTTAATTATCCCGTTGTGTTAATTACAAAAGAACAAATGACCGTAAACACAACAATATTATATGTAGCATTTATTGTTGCAAAATGTTTCGACAGCTGTTGCTCATCTACACAATAAAATCATTTCTCACATACTAGAAAATAGCAGCACGTAACTTCATAAACTTCCATCTTTTTCCTGTGGCGCTGCGCCCCAACGCGGGCAAGGGCCTCCTCATTCTTGAGGTTTCTTAATCACATACAGCGACACATCACAGTCGGTAGGAATCCTCTGGACGAGTGATCGGCCCATCTCAGAGACCTCTACTTGACAACACACAACACTGACAACAGAAAAACATCCATGCACCAGGTGGGATACGAACCCACAATCTCAGAAGTCGAGCGGCTGCAGATCTACGCCTTAGACAGCGCGGCCACTGGGACCGGCATATCTTCATGAACTAATAATTCATAATAGTATTAATAACCAGAACAAAACTGCGTACAAATTTTCGTGTGTTATTTAAATGATTTTTAACCAGAAGATGTCCGATTTTTGTCGAAACATGTCGCAACAAATACTGCAAATAATGTAGTTTTGTTGACTGTACTTTAATCTTTTATATTTGAAATGAGGAACCTAAGTATATAAAAGCCACAAAACCCTGAAATTTTTCAGATTCTTCTCCTTCCTCTTTACACATGGAGACAGAAGCAGGAACTTACTTCGAAACCCCTGCGGTTCTTGTTCGTAATGTGAAGCAGTGGGCCTCTCAGGCACGACTGTCCACCCACACCGACCCCTGAATCCTGTTAATTTGAAACTAATTTTCTCTCATTTTCATGAAATTACCTGAATTTTCTGAAACTTGAAGGTTTCTTGTCGTTTTAACAAAAGCCAGTTGTCGGTAACTGTTCACATATTTATTTATTGCTTATTTAAGGATTCCGTCAACAGCTGAGGCGAAATGGCGTCACAAGAGCTTTTAATAAATAAATAATTAGAAAGAACTTGAAATGAGGCAGTCGTGGCTTATTTTGAGAAAATCTGCCAGTATTTATTTGCAACTGGGGAAACGTACGAAAACTTCATTTAGAATATCGGGTCTCTGTACCGAGTTTTGGACCCAAGATCTCCCAGAAAAAAGGCAGGTGAAATAACATCGACATTCGTTATTTTTCCCTATACTGAGTCTGTATTTTCTATAATGCATCAATATCAATAGTGATTTAATCTCCCCATCTGTACCAAGTCCCCCAGTTGGTTTTCTTCCTTCAGGTTTTCTAACTAGAATTTTATAATTCTAATCTCGGTTTGTGCGTGCTACATTCTTCCATTCAACTCATTACGCTTTAAAATTTGTGAAAGATTAATGTAGTGCATGCAGTTGAATGTAGTGCATGTAGTTGCAATATAGTGCATGTAGTTGCAATATAGTGCATGTAGTTACAATGTAGTGCATGTAGTTGAATGTAGTGCATGTAGTTGCAATGTAGTGCATGTAGTTACAATGTAGTGCATGTAGTTGAATGTAGTGCATATAGTTACAATGTAGTGAATGTAGTTACAATGTAGTACATGTAGTTACAATGTAGTGCATGTAGTTGAATGTAGTGCATGTAGTTACAATGTAGTGCATGTAGTTGCAATATAGTGCATGTAGTTGAATGTAGTGCAACTAGTTACAATGTAGTGCATATAGTTGAATGTAGTGCATATAGTTACAATGTAGTGCATGTAGTTGCAATATAGTGCATGTAGTTACAATGTAGTGCATGTAGTTGAATGTAGTGCATGTAGTTAAAATGTAGTGCATGTAGTTGCAATGTAGTGCATGTAGTTGCAATATAGTGCATGTAGTTGCAATATAGTGCATGTAGTTACAATGTAGTGCATGTAGTTGAATGTAGTGCATATAGTTGAATGTAGTGCATATAGTTACAATGTAGTGCATGTAGTAGCTTTGTAGTGCTTGTAGTTGCAATGTAGTGCATGTAGTTACAATGTAGTGCATGTAGTTGAATGTAGTGCATATAGTTGAATGTAGTGCATATAGTTACAATGTAGTGCATATAGTTACAATGTAGTGCATGTAGTTGAATGTAGTGCATATAGTTGAATGTAGTGCATATAGTTACAATGTAGTGCATGTAGTTACAATGTAGCGCATGTATTTGCAATATAGTGCATATAGTTACAATGTAGTGCATGTAGTTGAATGTAGTGCATGTAGTTGCAATGTAGTGCATGTAGTTGCAATGTAGTGCATGTAGTTACAATGTAGCGCATGTAGTTGAATGTAGTGCATATAGTTACAATATAGTGCACGTAGTAGCATTGTAGTGCATGTAGTTGCAATGTAGTGCATGTAGTTACAATGTAGTGCATGTAGTTACAATGTAGTGCATATAGTTGAATGTAGTGCATATAGTTACAATGTAGTGCATATAGTTACAATGTAGTGCATGTAGTTGAATGTAGTGCATATAGTTACAATGTAGTGCATGTAGTAGCATTGTAGTGCATGTAGTTGCAATGTAGTGCATGTAGTTACAATGTAGTGCATGTAGTTACAATGTAGTGCATATAGTTGAATGTAGTGCCTATAGTTACAATGTAGTGCATATAGTTACAATGTAGTGCATGTAGTTACAATGTAGTGCATGTAGTTACAATGTAGTGCATATAGTTACAATGTAGTGCATGTAGTTACAATGTAGTGCATGTAGTAGCATTGTAGTGCATGTAGTTGCAATGTTCATACTGAAACACCTAATTTCGCAGGGACTGAATTATATTCTGGATGACGAAAACAAAGCACATCCTATGGACAGCTACTTCATGGGGTATCACACCACCCTTAAGATATCCAAAGACTACTACGAGGCTCTGAGAGCAGCGCGGGGCGTAGCTGACGACATAACCAACATGCTGAAGACAAACGAATCCGTTGGTTCAGTGGAAGTCTTTCCCTACAGGTAGACGCGTTTATTTGTGAACATCCTGTCTTGTCAAGAGAGGGACAGCACATCCGTGTCACACTACTGGGTGACACAGGGCGTCTCAATTAAAACATCTGCCGTCTCTTATCTCGGAATTGTCCTCAACGTTTCCTCTTATTTTAGTCTTAATTCTTTTTTTGTGAATTATTCTTCCAGACCTGTTTACTTTGAATTGCATTTATTGGCTGCAGGCATAAAATATTTACACTTCGATCTACACAGACTAATAATATAATATAATATAATATAATATAATATAAT
>Ga0123352_10014747_pt1 | contig 12449 bp, 12 predicted proteins | sample TergutLab28metaG_FD_89700 | JGI IMG/M metagenome (GOLD analysis project Ga0123352, IMG submission 89700) | Labiotermes labralis P1 segment gut microbial communities from Petit-Saut dam, French Guiana - Lab288 P1 | ecosystem: Host-associated > Arthropoda: Insects > Digestive system > Gut ... | reverse complement strand
TAACGGTGTCCCTTGTTTTGGGGGGGGGGGGGGGCCCGGGGGGGGGGTTGGGTTGTGGGGGAAATTTTTCCCCCCCCCCCCCCCCCCCGCCACCGGGATTAGATCCCCGAGCCGTGAAGCCGGTAGCGAGTCGCTAAACTGATTGGGCTATTTACTGAACGCCAGAAAATTATTAGTGTGCTAGAAGCAAACACTTGAAGCCTAGCACTGTATGTACAAACCCGCAGTGGCACTGTTCGATTTCCAAATCAGTTTGTCCGCGCAGGTCCCGTGTTAGAAAGAAAAGTGCTGACAAAAAAAAAGTCGATTAAGCAGTTTTGACAAATTACCGCTCTTTGAAGTACAGTTGTTTTAGAAAGTGCATTTCCTGAGAATATATAATGACCTGATATTGCTGTTATGGCTTCCGGCGACGGTGGCCTATCTTTAGGGAAATAAGAACAATATAAAATACCTACACGAGTAATTCGATAGGCCAAATCAGGCCAAATAATTTCGCTATTCTGAATATCGAATATAAACAAGCGGCCAAAATTGAGATGCAACAATTTATTATTGATTTTTTGCAAAGTCAAGAGCCATGACGATGGGTTTCTATTAAATTATGACTTAACTGAGGAGATTCTCGAAAAAAAATATTCAAATTTTCGAAAATTCAGTACTTATAACGGCCAGTAGTGTTGGGGAAGGCGCACACATTCATGCATATCCTTCGGGGGATGGGATGGGGGGAACTACAGCGGGTCTGGATGTAATAAAACACATCTATTTTGCACATGTATAAAAACACATAAGGGTGGACCGGGTAGCTCAGTCGGTATAGCGACTGACTACGGGCTGGACGGTCGGGGATCGAATCCCGGTGGGTACGAGATTTTCCGCCCGTCCATACCGGCCCTGGGGCCCACCCAGCATCCTGTACAATGGGTACCGGGTCTTTCCCGGGAGTAGAGGCGGCCGGGTCGTCAGGCTGACCCCCACCCCATCTAGTGCCGAAGGTCCTAGAAAAGGGTAGAGCCATACCTCTACTCACCCTGAGAGCCGGCGTGGCCTATAAAAAGGGTGAAAACCTATCTAAATGTACATAAGGAACAGGATTTAAATAAAGAGGTTTATTTGAAAGCCAAGTCTATTTATGACAAATTTATAAAAAGTAACAGCGTACGTACGTCATGGGTGCGACAGGGGCCGCCGATGAGCTTTTTGCAAAGGCCCAAAACAGTCCTAGTTACGTCAGTGCCAAACAGCATGTTAAAACACCCAGTTAAAAGGAAAACGCTTAAGAGGAAAACCGAGATCAACGTTAGGGAGCTTGTATCAGAAAGAGAAGGAAGGACATGAGAAACTGAAGAGCAGAGCGAGTAGGGGGAGAAGGAGGAATGGAGCAGGGGGAGAGGAGAGGAGTGGAGTGGGAGGTAAAGGAGAAAGAAGTTAAGAAGACAGAGACAAATAAGAAGGCTTTGTTCCTGAGTGTCCCATACGTAGCATAAAACGTCCAAAGGGCCCCATACACCCTACGTTGAACTGTGCAGTTCATCTGTGTAAAAAACTGCACGATAAACTGAACTAAATGTTCTCTAGCACAGCACAGGTTTCTCCATAAGGTCGTCAGTTTTTTTTGGCAGTTCTGTGTGTCTTCTTGTGCGTGTAACTATGGTGGATGAAAACAGGTAAATTGAGGTAACTGTGATATTCCCTGAGTGAACTGCGCAGTTCTGTGTGTGAAAGACGACTGGAAAGGACAGTTCTGATGCCGTAGTATTGCCTGTCAAAACTGCGCAGTTCACCCAGTTTTTCCGTCAGGTATGACGTCACACAGTAAAATCACTCAGTTTAACTGAGCGTGTACAGGGCCCTTAAGAAAGACGCAGGAAATTTCTGACGATCAATCAGACAACATACGAAACACGAACACAATTTTAACGAACTCGTATCAAGATATATTTAAGCCAAAAGTACAGTCAGTGCACAATAATGCAGAACACGAGACCCAATTTTTTATCTTCGTGGACGTGACTGTTCATTTTTTATTTACTAGATACTATGGGTTATTTAAACAAAGTATCATATTTTAATTGTGGGCCGGGTAGCTCAGTCGGTATGGCGACTGACTATGGGCTGGACGGTCCGGGATCGAATTCCGGTGGAGACGAGGTTTTCCGTCCGTCCAGACCGGCCCTGGGGCCAACCCAGCCTCCTGTAAAATGGGTACCGGGTCTTTCCCGGCGGTAAAGTGCGGCCGGGGCATGCTGCTGACCACTCACCCCCTTCTAGTGTTGCAGTCATGGAAGAGTAGAGCTATACCTCTACCCACCCTCTGGGCCACATCGGGCCTGTAACGGGATCATTTTACCTTTACCTTTAACTTTTTATCATATTTTATTAAGGACGATAATGTAAGTATAATCGAATATAAAATAATACTATCGTAATATAATACGGATCTAGTTTGAGGCTTCAAATTTTATAATATTTAAAACTTAAGGTTCTCTCAACAGAAATTTGGCATGTAACGCAGCTATTTGAGTTACAAACAAATAATTTATATTATTTAAAGCCATTTTAACTGATTCGTTATAAATTTCACTTACCATGGTAAAGTTTTGAAGAAAGGCCTCTCATTCAAAAGAAGCACTGCCTTCCTCTTACATATTTGTGATAGACTCCAGCTGAAATGTGATGGCACACGGTGACGCACGGGAGGGGAAGTGAAGGGGGAACTGGCGAATGGAGTGGGTAGCCAGTACTCTTCACACTACCTCGGAACATGGTGTATCCAGCATTACTACCGCTGAAGTGCACACCTCGGCTGGCCAGTATTAGACTGAACTGAAGCCCCCGCCGATTTAAATGGACTCGTCCGTTTCGCCGAAAGAAGAAATCGGGTTTCTGCTCGTGTGCCACCACATTTCAACTGGCCTCTATCACCTTCGCCTGATGGCGAACTTCTAGGTCGAAACATGTAGCAAGCTCTTGTACAAACATCGTTTTTACAACACAAATAATTGTATTTATGTTATAATAATGAAGTTGTAACAATACAAAGACGGTGACTCTGTAAACTATACGAAGCAGTACACGCGCGTTACACTGCACAATATTCCTCGCGTCCTACGTTAGTCTATTTGAGACTACATCAGATCGAGGATGCCAAGATCAATGCCATACTAACATCATGGTAGCCAACATACACAAGAAAACCAAAAATATTTATGCACTATAGTTAGGATCCGAGGTTTCAGTTTAGGGAGAGACTCAGTTTACGGCTGCCAACCTACAGTTAAAATACAAACTCTATTCCAGCAAACCTGACAATTTTTCTACACCCAAATTTAGGTTTAAAGTTTCATATGAACACTAGGATAGGCTCCGAGATTTCGTCTCAATGGTAGGAAATCAAGTCCCGGCTCTGCAGTAGACTGGGTTTGAAATGTGACGGCACACGCGCAGAAACCAGATTTCGTCTTTCGAGCGAAACGGACGAGTCCATTTAAATCAGCGGGGGGCGTCAGTTCAGTCGGCTACTGGCCAGCCGAGGTGTGCGCATCAGCGGTAGTAATGCTGGATACACCATGTTCCGAGGTAGTGTGAAGAGTACTGGCTACCCAATCCATTCGCTAGTTTCCCCTTTCACTTCCCCTCCCGTGCGTCACCGTGTGCCATCACATTTCAACTGAACTCTACCACGTCACTTTGGGATATGTGCCTACTCTGTCTAAATTTCCTGGATGCTTTCCTTGTTTTTCTTTGTGCTTATCGCTAATGTCACAGTGCCAAAGTCATTATCAATGTTGCCTAGCCTCATTCAACATGGTTTCCATTTTATCAAATGCGAATTTCATGACATAAATTATGCCACATTAGCCCTTTAAAATATTCAATCAAAAATATTACGTTTGTCTCACAAATTAGTTCCTACACATGGATATGCACACACAACAGTAAACACATTCATATTGGTGGGAAAACCAGAGGGGTTCCTATTTTGTACAATACTCCACTAGTGTTGACAACAGTGTTTCCATAATACTTTTGCTCGCCGACACCCCTTTTGGCTTCGAAAAAAACCACGGATCCTCAAATCCTTGCTGACGTAAGTACAAAGTGTCCGGATAACAGATATCCAAAACTAAACATGTAAATCTCATAACTTATTTTATATAGCTACCGCGGTGCTGATAAGTCCTTAGCCCGACCAGGAAGGAAACAAGCTCGGAAGCATGTCAGGGACGCGAGCGATTTCAACAACATCGAGACGCGAGCTGTCATCAAGTTTTTTTCCTATAAGGCAAGGGACCGAAGGAAATTCATGCCATTCTGACAGAAACATTAGCTTTTTTCCTTCCTGGTCGGGCTAAGGACTTATCAGCACCCCCGCACAAATCGTAACAATGCATTGAATTATTTGGCCTTAATTAAATGACTATCACTCGTTTCGTGTGTCTTAATTAGACATTCTAACGGCCAAACGAAATAAACACATCTCTAATTAAAGAAGTACCACGATTTTTGTTTTCACAGAAGTTTCTTTGAGTTAAAAAATAAAAAGACTTTAAAGCAGTGGTTACAGAAATACAACCACGGATCCTCCGAGAACCGGTCGCGGATCCCTTGAGATCCACGGAGCATAGTTTGTATATGATACATGATAAATTTGTTAACTGCAATTGGGTGGCCACCCAGTGGCAGCAGTACAGTACACATTAACACACACAAACAATACACAGAACAACACAAAACAAACAATACGTAGAACAACACAAAAATTTTGGAAGAGTGCGTGCCGTGCCCGGTCTTTGCGGCTTTTACCCTGACATTAGCCTTGCAAATGAAAAAGCACGGAGAAACCTCAATCAGGTTAGCCGAAGAGTGCCGGTTGGCACGATGAACATACATAAACATACAATAAGAATACATAGACATAACAATAAAAATACATAATTTAGAGTATTAAACAGGAATACAACTATATACAAAGGTAAATCAGTCCCGTTACAGGCCTGGAGTGGCCCAGAGGGTTCCAGGAAGTTAAGGTTCCAAGATTTCATGACAACGGCACAGGATGGTGGTAAGGTTGTCAGCCCTATGCAACGGCCGCCTTTACCCCCAGGAAATGCTCCTGGTACTCATTTCTGTTAGAGGTTGAGTCGACCCCAGGGCCATAGAGCTATCAGGATTTTATGTCAATGAAAAATCCCAATGACACCAGCTGGGATCGAACCAGTGACCTTCCAATTTGTAGCACAGCACCTTAACCACTGTGCTACCGCGGTCCCCACAACCATATATACATTGATAAAAAAAAATACAGCCTAAAGAATATATAAGCAGCAACTTCATATTAAAGCAGCAACTTCAACTGGGAATCACAACATTTAGACAACAAAAGATATGATACCTTCGATTTACATTTCAATCCGTCATTATCAAACCGAATATTGAGAGCAGGTGTTATGTTCCAGTCTTTAGGTTCAACATCCCCGCTGTGTCATAAGCAATTAGAGAAAGGATACATCAAAACAAAAGTGTCTTGTATCAGCATAATAAATAGGATACAAGACAGTTGTTTATCTCAGTAATTAACCAACTTGATGCACAAAATTTTTGTTGTACAATAAGTTTATTTTATGCCTCTACATGTTTCGAGCACATGTGCTCATCATCAGGAGGTAAAAATTGCATTACACAGCCTCTGGTATCATCACACCTTTAGGTATGATGATACCAGAGGCTGTGTAATGCAATTTTGACCTCCTGATGATGAGCACATGTGCTCGAAACATGTAGAGGCATAAAATAAACTTATTGTAAAACAAACATTTTGTGCATCAAGTTGGTTAATGACTGAGATGCACGGTCAGCAAAACGTCAAAAAAAGCAGTTGCGTTTTGACGTACCCCACCTCTTCCTTAATTGTTATGTTCCAGTGTTAACTACACGGCAAATCATCGTTCAATAAACAACATAGTGTACCTGCTTGATATTCAGGACCGTCCTGGTTAGCCGAATATCTTCTTAACACTCGTGTTGTGGCTGTCCTAACGCTACCGAATCTTCACAATGTCACAACACTCACAAGAAAGCACTCAAATCAAACAGCAGCTCTCATTCATATCTGACGTACTACACCATCAACCTACGTGGTCTTCCAGTTCCCGTCACATTACGAACGAGTCTAACGTGGACAGTAGGTCACACGGCTGTCGATACCGTATGATTACACAGACAAGTCTATCGGGACGACTATTACACTCGGAGCCACATGACGACGGTACACCGCTCATGCGCGGAAGTATCGGATACGCGTGTTTTTACTGCCCCTCGAACGGATTGTTCTGATACAGTCAGTGTGGTGGCAGGCCTTTTGCGATAACGACTGTTTGGAAACACAGGAAGTACACGCCGCCTTGCTGTATGCAGTACCGCAGATACGTTCAGTCCAGCTATTCAGTGCAACAAGACAGACCACGTACGTCTAACTTAACCTTTCAAAGCTTACCCGTTACTCTACGCACTAACAGGTTTTTAACGTTCAAAAATTCTGCGTGGTGATTACATGGCATGTATGTGTTTTGTATGGTTCTCAGAACAAACAATAGCTTTTGCCCTAAATATCATTAACAGATTGCTTTTATAACCGAAGCGGGAGTGTTTACAGCGCGGTACGCACTGAGTCCTTATACAAAAAGAGATACGTCTCGTCCTTCAAGGGTTAATATTGAGGCGCTTTCGTGAAACCATTGTTGAAGCGGAAAAGCAATACGTTTTACGTATTCTGAGTGTGTGTCTGTAGCCTTATGTATCCAGCACGCAAATCGCATCTTTTCTGCGTCGTATTGTACTGTCATCTGTGGTCTGCCCCGCACTACCATCTCTTTTTCCCCCCACATTATTTCATTAACAGCAGGATTTCCGAGACAATAAAACTTACCGGATGTAAAATGTGTTTGTTTTGATTTTCTCTAGGACTTTCGTCCGAAATCTCTCATTCAGCGAGGTACTATCATAAATACACATAGAGTCTTCATAGGATGAAGAGAGATAAACCAACAAGATGCAACTAATCCGATTATTATTATTATCAAACTTCTACCTCAACATGTTTCGGGCATCATTATGCCCATCATCATCAGAACAAGACCGTGTATTTCTGCATATGGTGTTCTGCACTGGTTGTGCTGGCTGTGATTGTGTGGAGCTGGGTCGTAAGCTGTGTGCACTGTGTGAAGGTTACTGTTCGAACAGTAACCTTCACACAGTGCACACAGCTTACGACCCAGCTGCACACAACCACAGCCAGCACAACCAGTGCAGAACACCATATGCAATAATACACGGTCTTGTTCTCCTGACGATGGGCATAATGATGCCCGAAACATGTTGCGGTAGAAGTTTGATAATAATCATCGGATTAGTTGCATCTTGTTGGTTTATCTCTCTTCACCCTGCGTTCCATGATGCACGGTCACAAGAACCTAAAAAAATAGGTCTTCATGTAAAGTACCCGTTACTATTGTCGGATTTTAATGTAACTTAATCTTCTCGACAGATTTTTCGAAAAAATACTCAAATTTCAAATTTCATGGAAATCCGTCCAGTGGAAGCCAGCTTGTTTCATGCGGACGGACAGTGAGAAGCTAACAGTCGCTTTTTCGCTATTTTGTGAAAAGACCTAAAATGGTAAAGTCTATAACGATCCAGAAGGTAAAGTATTTCGAAAACGGTCAAGAGAGGAACAAATTGCCAGTGCTTCAACCGGCCCTGTCTATTGTTAAGACAATAAGAGACCAGTTAATTGAAAATTAACTTACCAGGAGGGACAAGTATGTTCAAAATTCAGGGAAAAAAATAACATTTCTTAGAACGAGAAATGTTTCAGGCAAAAGTTGTACAGAAAATTTATGTTCAATAACTCCCCCCGCCCCCCCCGAAAATCGTGACGTTTATGAAATAATGTAAAAAATATATTGTAGAGCCGGACAGGCATCAGATGACAAAATGGCGCATGCGCGTTGCATGCTGGATAAATAAGGTTAAAGACACACGCTCAGAATATGTAATAATTATTGTTTTTCCACTGCAGCAATGGTTACGCGAACGCGTCCCAGTGTTACGTTATACGTACACTGCCTGTCTTATTTGTCTCAGCACTGGATAAAGACAGATGTTGCGCTTCAATCCCATGACGCTTTACGCCTGAGAAGAAAGCCGAGGTACGCATCTGATAGGACGCTTGGTGCGTGCATCTGGATGCAGGGCCTGCCCATTTCGTAACTCGAACCCTGGTTGCCTATCCGACAGCCTGGTCACTAAGAGGACGGCGAGCACCTAAAGCCAAGTTAGGCCTACAGCTGCAGAATGTGATGTGAAAAGCGCCAAGGTAGGCCTACAGCTGCAGAATGTGATGTGAAAAGCGCCAAAGTAGGCCTACAGCTGCAGAATGTGATGTGACAAGCGCCAAGGTACGCCTACAGCTGCAGAATGTGATGTTACAAGCACCAAGGTAGGCCTATACCTGCAGAATGTGATGTGACAAGCGCCAAGGTAGGCCTACAGCTGCATAATGTGATGTGACAAGCGCCAAGGTAGGCCAACAGCTGCAGAATGTGATGTTACAAGCACCAAGGTAGGCCTAAAGCTGCAGAATGTGATGTGACAAGCGCCAACGTAGGCCTACAGCTGCAGAATGTGATGTTACGAGCGCCAAGGTAGGCCTACAGCTGCAGAATGTGATGTTACAAGCGCCAAGGTAGGCCTGCAGCTGCAGAATGTGATGTTACAAGCGCCAAGGTAGGCTTACAGCTGCAGAATGTGACGTTACAAGCGCCAAGGTAGGCCTGCAGCTGCAGAATGTGATGTGACATGGACCAAGGTAGGCCTACAGCTGCAGAATGTGATGTTACAAGCGCCAAGGTAGACCTGCAGCTGCAGAATGTGATGTCAAAGACCACGAGGCGCCCGTAAGCACAGTGATTGGGTACAAGCTGCATATCCGTGGATCGAAACCCGGCACGCACTTCTGTCGTAATAAGCCGTGTCCAGACCATCCGGTTATGTGTGACCACTTCCGGACAAAACAATAAAATTCTATACCCCTACCTCTTTATGTTCCAAATAGAACTACGAAACTTCCCAGCTTCCCACGCGATTTAAATGAAATAGTCTTTCTACTGGGCCTTTACGCAGCGCTGAACATTAGTTTTGTTGCCGACGTTTCAAGACGTCCTGCTAGTCCCATCTTCATAGGACAATTATTTTGGCCTATAAAGATGGGACTAGCAGGACGTCCCGAACGTCGGCATAAAACTACTGTTCAGCGCTGCCTAAACAGCCCAGAAGAACGAAATATTAGAACTGAGACATTTAGAGCAACAAATAAAGGATATTTTACAGTGTCTGAACCCTGCGCCATGATAAACACACGTGAGCAAGATCAACAAGACGCACACTTTTCCTTAATAATATATTTCAATGAATCCATTATCGATATGTTTGGAACAAATAACTGTTCATTATCAGGAGGTCTCTACAAACAGCTTAGAGTATGTCACCGTGCATGTTTATGAGGAGTCTAGTCCCTCACACGGTACGATTGATATCAATCATATCGTGTCACGAAATGTTGTCACGAAATCCGGGAGCTTTAACTTCCTGGAACCCTCTGGGCCTGTCCAGTCCTGTAAAGGGCCTGCTTTACCTTTACCTATATTCTATAATAATTTGTCTATATTCTATAATAATTTGTCTATATTCTATAGTAATTTGTCCATATTCTATAATAATTTGTTTATATTCTATAATAATTTGTCTATATTCTATCATAATTTGTCTATATTCTATAATAATTTGTCTATATTCTATAATATTTTGTCTATATTCTACAATAATTTGTCCATATTCTATAATAATTTGTCCATATTCTATAACAATTTGTCCATATTCTATAATAATTTGTCTATATTCTACAATAATTTGTCCATATTCTATAATAATTTGTCCATATTCTATAACAATTTGTCCATATTCTATAATAACTTGTCTATATTCTATAATAATTTTTTCTATATTTTTTAATAATTTGTCTATATTCTATAATAATTTGAACATAACGGAGATGCACACTTTAAGATGCTACATTTGGAGCATAGCTTTGTACGGTGCTAAAACGTGGACACTTCGAGAAGTGGATTAGAATACCTGGAGGGTTTTGGATTGTGGTGCTGGAACGAAGGAGTGAAAAATGAAGAAATATTACAAAGAGGCAAGGAAGAAAGAAACATCCTATATACGATCAAAAGAAAGAAGGCTAACTGGATTGGTCACATATTGTGTAGGAAGTGTCTTGTAAGGTACGTTATTGAAGGAAAAATAAATGACGGGAAGACGAGGAAGAAGACGCAGGCAGCTACTGGATGACCTTAGAAAAAAGATACTGGAAACTGAAAGACGAAGCACTAGATCGCAAACTACGGGGAACTTGTTTTGGAAGGGGCTGTGGATTACACGATGATGATGATGATGATTTGCTTCTGTGATGAACTGATCAAAGTGAACAAAACAGAATTATCAGTGCGGTATATCACGGCGCAGTCGAACGCAACGAATATTCCTACGCGTATGCAATGAGGAACATGGCTTATGAAGTTACGCGCTGTTTAACACAACAAGACATATCACATCATATCACACTTGTCACAACACAACACACGGCCTTGGCCTGCAGATTTTTATTGTATTTTTCTTCCTTAATAAAAACAACTTAGCTTGTGATGTCACCACGCTCTCTGTGTGTCCCTGTCAATCTGTCATATGGACACCCATATGTAGTTCTGTAAAGATCTCTGTCAAAGTGCATAATGGACTGACGGACAAACTAACTAACTAAACAGCCGACTAACTGACAGACTGACTGACTGAGTGACTAACTGACTATCTAGCTGACTGAATGACGGAGTGACTAACTGATTGATTAACTAATTGACTATCTAGCTGAATGACTGAATTACTGACTGACTGACTGACTGTTCAACTAACTGACTAACAAAATTACTATCTACCTGACTGTCTGAATAACTGATTAACTGACTAACTAACTGACTGACTATCTAGCCGACTGACTGACTGATTGACTAACTGACTGGCTGACTGACTGAGTGACTAACTGACTCTCTAGCTAACTGAATGACGGAGTGACTAACTGATTGATTAACTAACTAACTAGTTGACTGACTGTCTGACTGATTAACTAATTGACTATCTAGCTGACTGACTGAGTGACTGACTAACTGACCGACTGATTAACTACCTAACTAGCTGACTGACTGAATTACTTACTGACTGAATGTTCAACTAACTGACTAACAAAATTACTATCCACCTGACTGTCTGAATAACTGATTAAACTGACTAACTAACTAACTAACTGACTATCTAGCTGACTGACTGACTGTAACCAAATAAATAACTAACTAACTAAGCAACAAAACAACTAACTTCATGGAGCACATTTCCTCTTAAGTATCTAACAGTATCTCGGGCACTCAAGAAATGCTGCCTTTTATATGGAACAAGAACGTTCATCACCGTGTCCACAACAGCGCATCATTTGTCCCTATCAATATATGAACCAGCAGATTGATTTCCCCTAAATTTAGTATGAATAAGATTCTATTAGAGGCCACCTGAACGACATGATTTTATCATTTTTTTACAATCAGTAGTCAAAACATGGCGGAAGAGCGAACTTTCAGAGCGGCAATGTGAGCAGCATTTATTACTTTCAGGTACTGAAATTATGTACAGTAATACATCCTGGTTGAATATTGGGCTTTTGTTAAGGTCCTTTTAGGTGTGTTCGCAAAATTGCAAAAAGCGACTACCAGGCCGTCATGTCTGTCTGTCCGTCCGCATGGAACAATTCGACTCCAACTGGACGTATTTTCACGAAATTCGGCATCTGGGTATTTTTCGAAAATTTGTCGAGAAAATTCGAAATTTGATTAAAATCTGAAAATAATAACGGGAACTTCACCTGAACATCTACGTACATTTATAACATCTCGGTGAATTCTTCTTATAATGAGCAATGATTCACGCAAGATTTGTAGAGGAAATTAAAACACATTTTATGTTCAGTAACTTACCCCCCTCGGAAATCGTGACGATTATGAGATAATGTGGACACTTACGGCACAGTCAGACAGGACACACATGACATATGACATATTCTTGTGTTGCTTTCCTATGCGCATTGCTGTTAACTGTAGTTAGTCTTCTGTGTATAGTGTTATTATCTTGTGTGTATTTTTGTTACTTCATGTGTATTGTTTTTCTGTGTGTGTATTGCTGTCTTACATACTTTAGTTGCCGGATTGCTGGCTAGAATTCAGTATCCGGAAGGTCCTGCGACCGGCCACCACGACACAGGTTTTTCTTGGTTTCCCTGTGTC